>Ga0208767_1001615_pt1 | contig 17684 bp, 15 predicted proteins | sample VirMetDEL_Mar_21_FD_184514 | JGI IMG/M metagenome (GOLD analysis project Ga0208767, IMG submission 184514) | Aqueous microbial communities from the Delaware River and Bay under freshwater to marine salinity gradient to study organic matter... | ecosystem: Environmental > Aquatic > Marine >... | reverse complement strand
ATAATAGAAGAACATGTTAAAGACATATACATATGCTTAGATAATGATGCAATTCGCAATTCATTATCAATATGTGAAAAGTTTATGGCAGAAGGTTTAAACGTTTATCTAGTTAAATTAGACGAACAAGATGCATCTGATTTAGGATTTGAAGAAATGACTAAACGTATAGAAGAAACTCAGCCAATGACTTTTGAAAAAATAATACAATATAAAATGGATTTATTATGGAAATAAAAAAAATTAACTGCGGGATTGAACAAGCAGATAAAATATTTCATATATCCGATGTTCATATACGTAATCTAAAAAGACATCAAGAGTATCGGGAAGTTTTTAATAATTTATTTGATGTAATTGCATTAAAGAGTACTAAAAATAGTGTTGCTGTTGTTACTGGTGATATCGTACACAGCAAATTAGAAATGTCACCTGAGTTAATTCGAATGTTAACTGAATTCTTTAATGGATTTGATATTCCTACAATTGTTATTTTGGGAAATCATGACATGAATTTAAATAATACACATCGGGAAGATGCATTATCTCCAGTATTGGATATGATTAAGAATCCAAATGTATTTTTTATTAAAGATAATGGATTATTTAATTTTGCTGGTATAACATGGAACCATATGGCTGTTGATATAGAACCAAAACATTATATTAATGCGAACAGTTTCAATTCTGAGTATCGAAAAATTGCACTACACCACGGCGCTGTACATTCAGCTAAAACAGATATTGGTTATGAGATATCTAATGAGCATGTAACTACTGATTTATTTGCTGGACACGACATGACTTTGCTAGGAGATATTCATAAACCAGCTCAATTTTTAAATTCTAAGAAAACAATTGCATATCCTGGATCACTCATACAACAGAACCATGGAGAAGCATTAGATCATGGTATTTTAGTTTGGGACGTAGAAACATGCACAGCAGATTTTATTCAAATTGAAAATGATTATGGCTATGTTACATTTGAAGTGAATGGTACAACTCTTGTTAAACATCCACCAAGAATTCCTAGTAAACCTCGAGTACGTATCAAATTTGAAAACACAGATGCAGCGGATATGAAGAAATTTATAACTACACTTCGTTCCAAATATTCAGTTCAAGACATATCAATACAAAGAACTAATACTAATAACATAGCAAATAATACTACTGGTATTACAATAGGCAATGTTCGTGATGTTGAATATCAAAACAACTTAATTACTGATTTTGTAGAAAATAATTATCCACAAGCTACTGCAGAAGAGTTAGATGCAATTCGACATATCAATCGCACAATAAATTCTAAATTGCCTATACTCGATCAAGTTCGACACGTTATGTGGACACCAATATCATTTGAGTTCGAAAATATGTTTTCATATGGATCTGGCAATGAGATTGATTTCGGTAAAATAACAGATGTAACTGGATTATTTGCTCCAAATACGTCTGGTAAGTCATCATTATTAGATGCGATAACATATACTATCTTTGACAAATGTAGTAAAACTGGAAAAGCAAAAGAAGTGTTAAACAATAAATGTTCAACTTTTAAAGGAATATTTAAATTTCAAATCAATAATACGGTATATACTATTGAAAGAGAAGGAATAACACAAAAATCTGGCCATGTTAAGGTTAATGTTAATTTTTATTCTGATTCAGAAAATCTAAATGGAGAAGAACGAAGTGAAACTAACAAGAATATTAGAAAATATCTAGGTACATATGATGATTTTATATTAACAGCATTTTCATTACAAAATGACAGCAATAACTTTATTAATAAATCGCAACGAGAACGAAAAGATTTACTGTCGCAGTTTTTAGATATTACTGTATTCGAACAACTTTACCAGTTAGCTGCAGAAGATATCAAAGAAACTTCTGGTAAATTAAAAGAATATAAAAAGACAGATTTCGCGGAAATTATAACTTCAGCTGAATCGATTATCAATGCAAATAAAGATTACATTATTGAATGTGAAGCCTCAGAATCGATTCAAAATGCATCTAGATCTAAACTTCAAGATAAAATATTAGAATTAATCGAATCGAAACAAGCAACAACGTATAGTGGACCAGATATAAAATCTTTAACACAAGAAGAAACGCAATTAATAGAAGATATCGAACAACTTCAAACTGATGCATCAGAAAAAGAACTATTTATTGAAACATTTTCAAAAACTATATCAGAAAATAAAAAGAAATTGAAATTATATGATATAAAAACAATTCAAGAAAAATTTGATACGCTACAAAACTTAAAACAACAAGAACTTAAATTAAACGCCGAAATACAAACAACACAAGGAATAATTGATGGCAAGCAGAAACAAATTAATCATTTATCCGATCACGAATATGACCCGGATTGCCAATACTGTACATCTAACGTATTCGTTCAAAATGCGACAAAAGCCAAGAATACAATTAACGAAGATTATAAAGTATTAAAACAATTAAAACATGAACAAATAGAATTGCAAAATAAAATAAAATCACATCTACAATATGAAACACAATTAACTGAATACAATGACTTACATGTTAAAATTAACACATTTGATGTTCCTAAATTAGAACGAGTAGAATTAGAGTTACGAGTCATAGAGAGTGATTTACAAACTAAAGAATCGGAACTAGAAACCAACCAGGAACGACAAGAACATTTTTTTAAAAATAAATCTGCAATTGAAAAAAATATCATAATCGAATCTGAGATACAAACTATTAAAGAGCAAATTACTAAAATTGACCTTGAATTAAAAGTTTTATTAAAAAACATAAAAAAGAAACATGGTGAAATTGAAGTTGCTAAAACTAAGAAATCTAACGCTATTTTGCAGTTAGAAACATATAAACGTATAGAAACAGAATATCGTGCATATGAATATTATTTACAATCAGTAAAAAGAAACGGCGTTCCATATGATTTAGTAGCAAAAGCTTTACCTAAAATTGAATCTGAAATTAATAATGTTTTGGATCAGATTGTAGATTTTAATATTATTTTACAAACAGATGGAAAAAATATTAACGGATATATTGTGTATGATGAAGATAATATGTGGCCGTTAGAATTAACATCTGGAATGGAAAGATTTATTTCATCATTGGCAATACGAATTGGCTTAATCAATGTATCAGCATTGCCGCGTCCTAATTTTATCGCAATTGATGAAGGCTGGGGATCATTAGACTCAGAACATATTTCATCGGTAGTTAATCTGTTTGAATATCTTAGAACTAAGTTTGATTTTTCTATTATTATTTCACATGTTGATTCAATGCGTGATATGGTAGATAACTTGTTAGAAGTTAATAAGATTGATAAATTCAGCCAGATTATTCATGTATGATATTTATAATAAATAGATATTATACATATGAAAAGAAAAACCGCGGTTAGGCAAAATTTAGAAGAAGTTCCTGTATACATACAAGACAATTCTGCATTATCTCCGGATTATTTTGATATATCCGAATTTCCTACGCGATTAACAGCTGGTAAAAATCTAATTAAACTTCGTGGAAATACAAATGCATTAAAAGTCGGATCTGCAGTTAAAGTTGAAGTATTAGATTATAACGGCGATCCTATATACGCAGAAATAATTAGTTATATTGATGAAGATAAGTCTAGAGTAGTTTCTATATATATTTACGAAGATACTTCTCCGGGTGATGCTACAATAATCATTGTAGGAGAAGCAGTTAATGTACCAATTGAATGGCAAAATAAATTTAATTTACGTTGGACTAGAACAATACCAGTAAACCCAATCGAACCAAACGTTTCAGAAATTATATTTGAACAAAATCCTACAATTGTTATACGCGAACAAGTAGGAGTTCAATTGGATCGTAGTTATTCAATAAGTCAATTTCCACAATATTCAACTGGTACTATTGAATATCAATATCAAAATAAAACACCGATTGCTATATTAAACGGAGGTAAATTTATATCAGATATGGTTGGGGGAACATTGACTGTTACATCTCCACAAAATTTATCTCCCACACCATTATATAATATAAGCAATACAACTTATACAACTACAATAAAAAAAATATTATCAGATCAGACTGCAATATTAAATACACCTTATATTGGATATAGTAGTCAGAGTTTATCTCAACATACTTATACTGCATTTTCTCCATCATCATATACAATTGATTACGAAGAAACACCGACATATGTTCCTACACAAAATTCAGAATCATTTGCATTACTTGAAATAAAAGGACTAGAACCAGCAACCGGGGATGTTTCCAGAATTAAAGTATATGCATCTGGAAAGGGAACCGTTGGAACTTGGGAATTAACAAATGATATCGAATTATCAGAAACAGAAATATTCATTCCTAGCACAAGTTCAGTTGATCCATATACTAGTATTGGATTATTTACATCACAAAGTATCATTGATACCAATTGGGAAGGTCATACATATTTAGGTAAAACTGAAGTAACTGCACCTACATTAACATACACCACAGAATCTATAAGTAATGCAGCGTTAATATCTAGTTCAGTTGATATTACAAATAAAAATTCAGTTCACGTTTTTCAAATAAACGATTCGTTTGCTGGAGAGTTTATACAAGATTCACAATATAAAATAATATTTGATGCTTATGCACAAAAATCTAATACGAGTTCGAATAACAATCCTGAAATATATGTATATGCTTCCGGATCTGCTTTTAATTATAATGTAACAGATTATTATAATCAAGAATTGCCAGTTAATTTAGGTAAACGAATTGGCGAACTTACTGTTAACGCAAATAGTTCACGAATTGATGATTATGAAATAAATTTTAAAGCAGATAAATCAGGTAATGGGGTATTAATATTCGTAATCAATGCCGGACAATGGCAATTATCAGACATACGAACAACTACAGACAATGATCCTGGATATACTCCTAATTATACTAGAATTAGGACGGAAATACCTACAAAACATAAATCTGCAAATCAATTAGCTTTTAAGATTGAATATTATAACGTTGCTGGAGTACGTAGCAAATTAATTAGTTATAATTATGATAATACATGGCAAGGCGGAAATCGATATATCGATGGAGATTATTCAATGTTAACTGGGTCATTGTATGTAGCAGATTCATTGAATAGTGGAGTTGCGATTAGCGGATATAAAAACACTGGGTTCGTACGATCATTAGGATATGATGGATTTGAAACTGGAAATCCTGGATTTTTATTGTGGTCTGGATCTGCATTATCCGGCCAAAATACTAAAGGCGGCGTTCCATATAGTGGCGTTGGATTAGAATTATATGCAGATACCGATAATTATTTTCGATATTCTACTGCTGATTCTGAATTAGATGTACATACAAAAACATTTTTTCTAGGTGATTCTGCAACACAATTTATATCAGGATCTGGTGGAAACTTAGAAATTTACTCGAGTGGGTTTCACTTAACAGCCGATGGCGATGTTACCGCATCATCATTTATTGCTGTTAATGGAAGTGATATTTTATTTGATAGTAATTCAGAATTTATCGATGGTGTAAATGTTGGTCGAGTAGTTTATTTTGATGATACTGAATATTCTGTTAGTATAGCGACATTACCAGATAATGGTACGCCAACAACAACAACCGGTTCTGCAGTTGCTGGACCTAGTTTCCATATGTTTATATTACCGGGTGAAACAAGAATGCAGTTATCATATACATATGAAATTGATCGTACTGATGCTACTGCAGGAAATAAAATATTTTATCTACACTCATTTATAGCAAATTCGATTACAGGTTCATATTCAGGAACGCCATCAAAATATGGATTATTTGATTCGCAATCTGCATTAGGTGGTCCCGCATCAATTGATTTTGCACCCCCAACAACATTAAAATCTGGAGCTAATAATAGTAATATTGCTACTACTGCCTTCACCGATCGACAAGGATATTATGTTTTGGTACATACTACATTATCAGTATCTAATACTACTGGTGCTACTGGAACTATTAAACTAAAAAACTTTGTGTTTCGAACATCTAGAATAGTTGGATCAGCTACGGCGCCCCCTGCAGAACCTGTGCCTTTACCGCCTGTGCCTTAACTACGCTGTATTTAGCGTATACAATATTTATTAATAAATGGATAATTAATGAATAATGTAACAGTACTTTTCCCGGGCGGCTTTAAACCAATTACCGGCGCTCATATGCAATTAGCTCAGAGATATGCTAATAATCCACAAGTAAAACGTGTAATTATGTTATGTGGACCAAAAACTAGAGATGGTGTAACTCGGGATGATAGTCGGCAGATATTTGAATTATTAAATTCTGATTCTAAAATTGAATTTCAACCAACTGAATTTAATTCGCCATTAATGGCTGCATATGAATTTTTATTTGCATTACCAGATGTCGACACCGGAACATATGCATTAGCAGCATCTAATAAAGATTCAGATTATGTTCGAGTTAAAGATTTCGTACCAAATGTAGACAAATACAAAACAGTTGGCGATAGATCAGGAAGAAAGATACCTGCGGGAATCGATGCTACGGAATTAATGGTAGATATTGATCCATTAACAACTGCGGACGGCGAACCAATATCAGCATCTCGTACCCGAGCTAATTTATCTGATTATAATAACTTCAAACAAAGTTATCCACAGTATTCAGATGCAATTGTGAAAAACATATTCCAAATATTAAATGGTACTCAAGAACACGCACTAACAAAAGAATGGTGGATATCTAAATTACAAGAAGATATTGATGCTGTAATTGAAGGGTATATGGATGCTAAAACGGCAGACAAACATCAAAAGAAAATTGCTAAATTAAAAAAGTTTCTTAAAGATAATCCTGGAAAAGAATTCGTATATGATTTTGATGAATATGAAAAAACTACATATGGAGTTAAATTATCAGAATCAAAAATCAATGAAAACTATAATAAGTATACAGATCTTCTTACCGAAGGAGGTTTAGGCGGACATATGAATCACCCATATGATACACACGGATTAACTTTCAATGATATGAAAGAAATGATTGCTAGATCATTAGGTGGTCGTTTAGATATCGAACAAGCAGTTACTGAGAAAACAGATGGTCAAAATATATTCGTAACATATAAAAATGGAGAAGTAGGATTTGCTAGAAATAAAGGAGAACGAATTAATCCATTATCAGTGACCGAACTTCAAGAAAAATTCGGCGGCCGCGGCGCATTATCAGATGCTTTTGGTGAAGCTGGGAATGATTTAAATGCAGCGTTAACAAAATTAAGTACGGAACAATTAACCGCTATATTTAAAAATGGTCGTGTATTTGCAAACATGGAAATTATATATCCTCAAACAAAAAATATAATTGCATATGAAGATGCGTTCCTGCAGTTTCATAATTTAGTTGAATATGATGAAAAAGGCAATGTTGTAATGACAGATATGCCAGGTGGCGCTATATTACAACGAGCGATTCAAGATGCAAATGCTCATCTTCAAAATACATTTAAAATCATACCTCCACAAAAAATAAAAATTGGTCAAATAGATAATTTTGAAGATTATCAGGATGCTTTATATAAAGAAGTAGATCAACTTCGAAACAAGTATAGATTAAAAGAAACCGATTTAGTTTCCGAATATCATAAAGCATGGTGGGCAGATGTTATTAAAACAAAAGCAGCACAATTAAATTATAATATTACAGATTCTGTATTGGATATACTAGTAAATCGCTGGGCTTTTGGAGATAAGTCTACAAGAATAAATAATGTTGTTAAATCTGTGGATAATGAAGAATTTGCAAATTGGATAACGGAATTTGATAAAAAAGATTTTAAACAATATCAAAAACAAAATATTCAACCGTTTGAAACTATATTCTTAAAATTGGGAGCAATTGTTTTAAAAAATGCATCTGAGTTTTTAGCACTGAATCCAAATAAGGCAGTACAAGATGTACGAAAAGAATTGGCAAATACAATTCGAATTCTTAAACAAACCGATGATGCATCGCAGTTAAGTGCTTTACAGCGAGAATTAGGGCGTATACAACGTCTCGGCGGTTTTGATACAATTGTACCACTCGAAGGAATTGTATTTGTATACAAAGGCAATACATATAAATTAACCGGCTCATTTGCCCCAGTCAACCAAATATTAGGAATGGTAAGATATCAACGATAAGTATAAAATAATATGATAAATACACATACTAATATTTATTATAAATAAATGGAAAAATTATGTCAACAAAACACAAATCTAAATATAAAAAACCAAAAGATTTAGAAAAATCAACTAAGACAGAAACTAGAAAAGATCTTAAGGATTATGAAGTTGAAGATAAAGACGGTAACATGGTACCAAAATCTACTGGTAAAAAACAAACAATGGTTCCTAGAAAAGACGATAAACCAATAATTGATGATATCGAAAATATGGTTCCGGATATGTCTGATAAAGACAGAACATATAAAAACTTAGAAACTGGTGATTATGATCCTGAATATGCTGCAAAGTATTTTGATAAAAATCAGGAACAAGATACCGAAGAATATTTAGAAAAATTAAAAAATATCGACCATGGCGTTATTGTTAATAAAGACATACAAGAAAAAATAAATAAATTATCTACAGAAAATAAAGAACGTCTTATTCGTGAATATATACGTAGAAAAATTGCAATTATGTTAAGAGAGCAAACGGAAGATCAAAAAGAAGATCCAAAACCATTGTCAGATACACCAGAGCCAACACCAGCTCCAGAAGCACCAGCTGTGCCTGCAGACGAAACTGATGTAGAAACACCAGATGCCGATAAAAATTCGATCGACGCAGTTAATCCAGAGACATTGTTTATTAAATATTTAAAATCAAAAGAATCTGGAATTAGACTTACAACAGCGATAATAAGAACGTTGGAAATGGCAATTAAAGAATTAGATACGAATAACAAAATTACAATTTATAAAATGTTACAAAATTATGCTATTACTGCTAGAAATAAAATGGGTAGCATAAAAAACTAAAATATATGGCGAAAAAGAATAAGTTACAAAATATTAAAGCTATCGAACAAATGATCGATGGCTCACATAAATTCCAAACTAAAAAAACTGTAGGGTTTTCTGACGCAAAATCTGCTGCAGAAAAAGCTAGTAAACGAAAAATTGGTGATGTATGGGAAGAGGTTGATCCCATAACTGGCGCAGTGGCAATCGTTGAACAGAAAGATGGATTCCGTATACGAAAAACAAAAAACTCAGATACGATGCAATCCGTTCGGGATTATTTAAGAACGTTCCCAAATTGCCAAAAAGACACGTGTACATGCGTTAAACCATCTCATTTAGATGAAAAAATGAGAAAGGTAAATGGTATGTGTTATGATTGTACAATTGAATTTGAACATGAATTAAAAAATAATGGTGAGTTTGAAACATACGCTCTAGAGAAAGTACGTAATAATGCATTATCTTGGTTAGATCAAGCAGAGCAAGAAGTTGAAATTCTGAAAAAAGCATATACTGAAGTTTCTAAAGTTGTAATTAACGGAGATGGATTAACAGAGAATGTTGAAGCTAAAATGACACCAGAAGAATTTGAATCTACTATTGAAGAAAACTTTAAATTATTCAAAGCTGATTTTCTAAAAAAGTTAGATAAACAACTTAACAAAGATAATAAATGAAAAAATTAAAAGTTATATTAATTTCTATTATAACTACAATTGTTGGTATATTGTCATTTATTTTTATTTCAAAATCTAAAAAAACAAAACGAGAATTAGAAGATGAAATTGAAAGAAATAACGAAGAAATTTCTGAAATTGAAACGGAAATAACCGAAGTTAAAAAAGAACAAGATATTGTAGAAAATAAAATTAACGATAAAAAAGAAACCATATCTGATCTTAAAGATCAAAAAGAGAATATTGTGGTTTCTAAGAGCGAAGATGTTAAATCTGCTAAAGATAATATTTTAGATAAAATTAATAAACGGAAATGAAATATATTGTAGTTATATTATTAATGGTATTTCCTTTATTCGGAACTGCACAAAATCCAGATACATGTTTTACTGTAGAAGAAGTATATAGTATATCAGAAACATTAGACTCGTTATTTGAATTAACTGAGATTAATGAAAAAATTATTCGAGAGCAAGATTCGTTGATATCATACCAGGAATATAATATCTTTTTAAAAGAAAAAGAAATTGATCTTTTAAATAAACAAAATGAATTACTTCAAGATAATATAGACATTTATATTAAACGAGAAGAATTATTTACTCCTAAATGGTACGAACGTCCGTATATAACATTTCCAGCTGGTATATTAACAGCAATTTTAGCTGGTAAATTAGCAGTATCTATTATTAACTAAATAATAAGTTGTAAACATGAAGAAAAAAGATTTAAAATCGATAATCCGGGAACAGTACCTACGATGCGTACAAGACCCAGTATTTTTCATGCGAAATTATTGTTATATACAACATCCTAAGCGAGGAAAAATTAAATTTAACTTATATGATTTCCAGGAAGAGTCTTTAGATACATTACATAATAATCGGTATAATGTTATATTAAAGTCTAGGCAATTAGGTATATCTACATTAGCGGCTGGATATGCGTTACATCAAATGCTATTCACGGATTCATTTAATGTATTAGTTATTGCGACAACGCAAGAAGTAGCTAAAAACTTAGTTACTAAAGTTCGTATAATGCATGATAATTTACCATCTTGGCTCAAAGGTAATATTGAAGCTGATAATAAATTATCATTAAAATTCAAAAATGGTTCCCAAATCAAAGCCATATCATCGGCTAATACCGGTGCGAGATCGGAAGCATTATCATTATTAATAGTAGATGAGGCAGCATTTATTAGAAATATTGAAGAGATATGGATTGCCTCTCAAGCTACATTATCAACAGGTGGTGGTGCTATTGTATTATCTACTCCAAATGGTATGGGTAATTGGTTTCATAAGACATGGGTAGATGGTGAAACTAATCCTAAAACGCAGTGGAATAATATAAAGCTACACTGGACTGTCCATCCCGAACGAGATCAGGAATGGCGCGATAAACAAACACAATTATTAGGAGAAAAGGGAGCAGCACAAGAATGTGATTGTGACTTTATTAGTTCAGGCCATACTGTAGTAGATGGACCGATTCTTAAAGAATATGAAGATCGGTGTACTCCTCCAATTGAAATGCGAGGCTTTGATCAAAATTATTGGATATGGGAATATCCTGACTATTCTAAAGACTATATAATTATAGCGGATGTCGCTCGTGGTGATGGAAATGACTTTTCTGCATTTCATGTTATTGAAGTTGAATCTGTAAAACAGGTTGCTGAATATAAAGGTAAGATTCCCCCAAAGGAATTTGGAATCATGTTACACGGCGTAGCTACAGAATGGAATAATGGTTTATTAGCTATTGAAAATGCCAATATTGGTTGGGCAGCAATACAACCAGTATTAGATCGAGGCTATGATAATTTATTTTATACATATAAAGATGATGGCTATGTAGACATAGAAGTGCAATTACAAAAAGGATATGACACCGTAGATAAATCAAAAATGGTTCCGGGTGTATCTACGACTAGTAGAACTAGGCCATTAATGATTTCAGCATTAAAAACATACATGTTAGAACGTGCCCCGATTATACGTAGTAAACGATTAATTGATGAATTATGGGTATTTATTTGGCAAAATGGAAAAGCTCAAGCTCAGGGTGGATATAATGATGATTTAACCATGTCATTTTGTATTGGGCTGTGGTTACGAGATACAGCGTTAAAACTGAGACAACAAGGGATTGAATTAAATAAACGTGCTTTGAATCATGTAAATAAAAGTAGCAATGTTATTTATACCAATCGTAATTCAAGAAGTGATTCCGGATGGAATTGGAATCCTGGAGATGGTGATCAAGATCTAACATGGCTTATATAATCCAGCTGGTTCTGTATTAAGTTATATTTATATAAAAATAATATATCTAATAATATGGCTTCTTTAAGAAAACGTCTAACAAACTTATTCAGCACTAATGTAATTGTGCGAGCGTATGGTAAAAACAAACTACGCGTTGTAGATACAAATAAATTACAAAGTGTCGGAAATTTATCTCACAGTAAAATTGCTGATCGATATATGCGATTACATGGTAGTAATAAGCATAGAGTCGGCGGTATGGGTGGTTATGACTCTAACTACTACATGCATCAAAACAGAATGCAGTTATATACTGACTATGAAATGATGGATAAAGATCCAATTTTACATTCAGCATTAGATATATACGCTGACGAGTCAACATTAGCTAATCAGTTTGGTGATATTATTACAATTAAAACCGAAGACGCCAGAATTCAACGAATATTACAAAATTTATTTTATGATGTTTTAAATATTGAATTTAATTTATGGTCGTGGATACGTAATATGTGTAAATACGGCGATATGTTTTTAAAATTAGATGTTGCAGAAGAGGTTGGGGTTTTAAATGCACGGCCATTTTCTAGTTATGAGATTGAGCGATGGGAAGAATTTGATGAATCGACTGGGGAATATGATATAACATTTAGACATATTTCTTCTGCAGAACAAAAATATGATGTTTTTGAAATAGCACATTTTAGACTATTATCAGATTCAAACTTTTTACCATATGGTAGATCAATGTTAGAAGGAGCGAGACATGAATTTCAAAAATTAACAATGTTGGAAGATGCAATGTTAATTCACAGAATAATGCGCGCACCTGAGAAACGTATATTCAAAATTGATATTGGTAATATTCCACCAAATGAAGTAGATTCATATATGGAGACTGTTATTAATAAAATGAAAAAAGTCCCACATGTAGATCCACAAACTGGTAATTACAATCTCAAGTTTAATTTAAATAATATGTTGGAGGATTTTTATTTACCAACACGCGGAAATAAAACATCTACAGAAATTGATACGTTACCTGGTATGACTTTTACCGGTATTGACGATATAGAATATGTTAAGCATAAAATGATGGCTGCATTAAAAATACCTAAGCCATTTTTAGGTTATGATGAAGGAGTAGAAGGAAAATCTACATTGGCGTCATTAGATATACGATTTGCTAGAACAATTGAGCGTATACAGAAAATTGTAGTATCAGAATTAACAAAAATTGCAATTGTACATTTATATGCACAAGGATTTGAAAATGAAAGTTTAGTTAACTTTGATTTATCATTAACAGCCCCGTCTATAATTTACGATCAACAAAAGATTGCGTTAATGAATGAAAAAATTCAATTAGCAAATACAATGAAGGATTCGAAACTAGTCTCTGATAAATATATCTATGAATTTATATTTAATATGACTGAAGAACAGTGGTTGTCTGAACGAACTAATATTATAGAAGATTTGAAACTGCGCTTCCGCCAAAATCAAATTGAACAGGAGGGTAATGATCCAACAGTAACTGGAGTTTCATATGGTACTCCGCATGATTTAGCTTCATTGCATATGGGAGTTGATTCAGATAATGAAGGCGGCCGACCGCCAGAAGGAATTAAGTCAGGACAACATAAAAACGAATTGGGTTGGGATCCGCTAGGCACAAAACAGATTAAACAGGCTTTTGATCCAGAAAATCAAAAAACAACATTCCAACCTAACCCAAACGCTACACGCAGAACTGGCACTAAAATGAAATTAGAATTAGCTAATCGATTTGCAAAACAAATTAAAAAATCTACTAGTACAAAGTTATTATTTGAAGAAAAAAATGACGAAGATAGCGGTACGATGTTGGATGAAAATAATATTTTATAAACTAAATTATATTTATTAATAAATAAAAAAAGAATTATTTAGAATGGCAAAAAAATTAAAACATTCAAAATATAAAAATGCTGGAATTTTATTTGAGATGTTGGTTAGGAAACTAACCAGCGAAGCTCTATCTTCAGATAAATCAGTAGCAATTGATATCATTAAAAAATATTTCGGTAAAAATTCAGAATTATCAAAGGAATTGCAATTATATAATTCAATTATCCGGGAGCAATTTAAATCAGAGGCTAGAGCTTTAGATTTTATTAAAGAGGCTCAGCGAGCATATTCTAAATTAAATCAATCATTACTGCGTAGACAAAAATATAATTTAGTAAAAGAAATATCTGAAAATTTTAAGTTTGAATCCCTGTCACGAGGGCATATTAATAATTATAAGGTCTTGGCATCCATTTATATGTTATTTGAATATCAGGAGTCATCTAATATTAGAAAATTAAATGAATGTAAAAATGTAATATTAGATCATGTTTTATTAACTGAAACACGTAAAACAACAAAAGATACTGTATTAGAGACATTTAAAAACCAGGGCAAAGACGAACGATTATTAGTTTATAAATTAGTAATAGATAAATTCAATCAAAAATATTCAAATTTATCGGAATCACAAAAACGTTTATTAAATAAATATATCACGCATATCAATGATACAGAAATGTTACGTGAATATATAAAACAAGAAATTCCTATAATAAAAGATAAATTATCAAAACACGTAAATAATATTTCAGACACAGTAACAAAAATTAAAGTTAAAAAGTTGTCTGAGTTGTTATGCAACGTGGAGAATTTAAAAGTAATTAAAGAATCTCATGTATTGTCATTATTGCGATATTTTGAGTTAGTTGATGAATTAACACGGGTACATAGTAAATGAAATCAATTTTAAAACGAATGAAGAATGAATTTAAAGATATAGTATCTGAAAGTAATTCTAATTATACATATGCGGGTCGACCCGTAAAAATACACAGAAATGGATCTGATACTACTAAATGGGAAGTAGAATTTATTAAAACTGGGAAACGAGTACCATATGCAGATGCAATTTCTAATTTAAAAACAGTTGAACCTAGATGGCAAGATTCAGATGGAGATGGTAATTGGTATGAAGATGAAGATGTGAAAGATATTAAAGAAGGTTATTATTCTTCTTCTCCGTTAGAAACTGTTATTGGGAGTTTGGGGTATAGACAAGGATTTGCTGAATTCTTCGATGACAATCCGGGTGCTGTTGATTCAGTAATGGAATGGATTATAACAATTAATGATTTCAGAAATCAACTAGTTAAAGAATTCGATCGAGAAGAATTAGAAAAAATGGGTATCTATGATTTAGATGAGGCATCAATTTCGGCTGATGCTGGTGCTTATATGACACCTAAGTCTTTTGGTCCAGCTGATAAAGATACAATTGAAGCATTGGGATACCGAAAAGTACAAGAAGCGTTAGATAAACAATATGAGCGTTTAATTGAAGGTTATCGTCAATTTGCTAACGGAGATCCAAAAAAATCTCCAGAGAAAAAAGTTAAAGAAACAATTCGCAGTGTTGCTAAACGCCTTCGCGAAGTAGAAGAGCTAGTAAAACATACGGCTAAACTAAAAACGGAAGCTGGTGTTACCAGATCCGGTTATGGCCCTGCAACAGAAAAAGCATTAAATAAAATTTCGGAAACATTAATTAAATTATCAGAACGAGTTAGATCGTTAGGAGAATAGTATGACACAAGAACTTATACAAGATTATATGCCATTTAAGCCATTAAAAACTCTTAATGAGTCAAATGGTTCTAGATATGGTGTACCTGGGGGATACGTTGTGCAGGGTGTATTACAACGAGCTGGGGCTAAAAATCAAAACGGTCGTATTTATCCTAAACATATATTAGAACGAGAATGTCGGCGATATGAAGAGCAATTTATCCGCCAAAACAGAGCATTGGGAGAATTAGATCATCCGGATTCGGCTGTTGTTAACTTGAATAATGTATCTCACAATGTTTTAAAAATATGGTGGGAAGGTGATGATTTAAAAGGCGATGTTTTAGTTTTAGATACACCATCTGGTAAAATATTAAAAGAATTATTTAAAGCTGGAGTAACATTGGGTATTTCCTCACGTGGATTGGGCAGTGTAAAAGAATTATATAGCGAATCTGCTTTAGAAGTACAAGAAGATTTTGAATTGGTATGTTGGGATTTTGTTTCAAATCCATCAACGCATGGAGCGTTCATGAATCCAAAGAGCATGAATGAATCGGTTACTAAAACAAAATCTTCAGCAGATGTATATTATAGAACAAACGAAATAATAACTTCGATTTTATGCGAAGATGGCAAATGTAGGATATAAGATAATGTTAGGAAAAAATTTAAATAGAATTAAAAGTCTTTTAAATGAGACAGAAAAACAAACAGTTTTTAGTGATGCGGAAGCTCCTTTATCAATTGAAGATAAAAAGAAATTTGCAGAATCATTATCTATGTATTCATCAATGGCGGATTCAATATCTGGAAATCGAGATTTATCTGAGATTGTTGAACGTATATCACATATGGTAGAAACTGCTGGTCGTATGGTTAGCGAATCAGATGATGATATGTTAGATAAAGTAGCAGAAAGCCGTCGAATGAAAATGGTAGAAGCTGCACTTAAAGATTTAAAGAAATCAGCAAATGAAATCATGATCCATGAAAGACGATGTCAAGCTGCAATAGATGATATAGGCGAAGGACTTAAAAAATATTATAGTGTAGATTGATTTTGATTTCATCTAAAATATTTTTATATTATTATAGGAAATAAATGAGCAAGTTTAAAAATATGTATAAAGACTTTTTTGGATTGAATGAACAAAACGATTCAAAAATGCCAACTCCAAAAGATATCGAAGCAATTAAAGCAACAACGGATGCTGTAAAAGAATTAGGCGATGCAATGAAAGATGCTGGATTAACCGAAGAAGAACTAGATGAAGCTCAGCTCATCAACAACATGACTGATTATCGTGGCGGGGTTCAATACATGTTGTATGATCCGGCCATGGCAGATAACGTAGCTAGCGAAATTCGTAATTTTGCAACAAAAAAGAAAATATATGTAATTGACTATAAACAATCTAAAGATGGTCGTTTTGGATATTTTCATTTTAGAATAGGGGATGATCCAGCAAAAGAATCTCAACAGATACAGGGATATATTTCATCGAAGCCGGAGATAAAACATTTTCGGTTTAAAATATTAGAAGACAAATCAAGAAAAAAACGTATAAATAAAAATCAATAAGTTACATGAATCGAAAACAAAAAGAACATCAATCGGTTATGCCCGGCATTGGTATAGGAGCTAAAGTTGTAGATAAAGATATTTCATATGCAATGCGTATATGGAAGCAACAATTAAAACAAAGTAATACATTAACTAGATTAAAAGAAATGCAAGAATTTAAAAAACCTAGTGTAGTAAGAAGAGCTGAAATACTTAAAGCAAAATATTTAAACAAATTTAATCAAGAATTTTAATAAATAATTGTATTTTTAATGGTCCTAGCAGCAATGTTAGGACTTTTTTACTGTTTTTTGGTTCATGGCTATATATATTATAAATACGTTATTCAGATCTAATATAACGTTTAACTAAAAAAAAATAATATTTCTATTAAGATTTCCAATAATCTTATTTCCAAAACAAAATTTAAGGAGAAACAATGGCAAAAACAGATTTGCTAAAAGAAGCTATTGCTGATGCACGTGCTGTAAAAGAAA
>Ga0208767_1001614_pt1 | contig 17691 bp, 16 predicted proteins | sample VirMetDEL_Mar_21_FD_184514 | JGI IMG/M metagenome (GOLD analysis project Ga0208767, IMG submission 184514) | Aqueous microbial communities from the Delaware River and Bay under freshwater to marine salinity gradient to study organic matter... | ecosystem: Environmental > Aquatic > Marine >... | reverse complement strand
AGATGGAACTGCTATATTAGCATACAGAGGAACAAGACCTACTAATCTTGATGACCTTAATACTGATGCTAGCATATTAGCTGGTCAACATAGAACCGATACACCTCACCCAAGATTTATTGAAGCAGTAAATCATTACAATTTTGTAAAAGATAAATATAATAATGTAGATTTAACAGGACATTCATTAGGTGGAACATTAGCAGATTATGTTGGAAGAATGAACGATGAAAAAGCAGTTGTATTTAACCCAGGCGAGTCCCCGTTTTCTTTATCTGTTATACCTGTATCACAAACTTCTAAAACAAGAATATATAAAACTAACACATTTGATATTGTTTCATTTGCTAATAGTATGTATCCTCACGCTCAAAGTATAAGAGTAGTACCTCAAACAGACCCACAAAGCGATTGGTTTGGTTCTCATAATTTAACAAATTTTTTACCAAGTATTGATATGTTGCCATTATCAACTGAACCAAATATTATTATACCTTCACAAATACCTTCACAAATACCTATTGAAACTCAAAAACAAGAGTATAAACAACAAGAACGATTTGTTAGTAATATTTGTTTAGAGCAACCGTATTTATTTGAATGTCAAAAAATTAAACCAAAAATTAAATTACGCAGTAGCAAAAACTTGATTGTTAACAGTAACTTCGCCTCCTTGATTTAATGTATTTATTTGAGTATCTGTAAAATTAATATTTGGGTCTAAATTAGGATTGGCTTCCCGAAATTTTTGCTGCAATATTTTACTATCTTCACCCTGTTCTGCTTTATTAAATTGTTTTGCTGTTGCTGCATCTTGAGATATTACATTAGTAGTAGTAGGAGCATCTTTTAATTTATCGCTTAAAGCACTAAATTCTATTTTATTTTGATTATACATTTTACCTACATCATAAAATAATAAATCTCTTCTACCTTCATATAATCTTTGATTATTAATATCAGCAACTATACTATCATAATGCTTACCATAACTTGATAATTCTTTCATTAAATTAGCGTTATAATTATCAACTTCATTTTGGTTTTTTTCATTAAGTCCATGTATCATATCTGCGTATTCTTGTCTTGCTTGTAATAAATATCTTGGTGTATATTTTGATATGAATGTTTCTTGTGTAGATGGTATAGCACTATTTGAAACATTTGGATTTAATGTAAATTGTCTTGTTTCTGGATCATATAAATATAAATCTTTTCTATAACCAGCCATTTGTAATTCATCTTGGAAATGTGAATAATCTAATAATCCACTTGCTCTTAATTGTTCGTCTGTATATTTAGGTAATTTAGAATAATCACCTGCTTCACCCATTGCTAATTGATGCATATACTCAACATACTCATTTAAATTCATACCAGCACTATGTGCCTGTAATATTTGACTATCTGTTGGATGCCAAGTATTTATTGCAGTAGGGTCTGTTTCTAAAAATGCTTGGTCAATATCATAAAATTGTGCTTCTCTAACTTGGTCTTCTTCCTTTGCTATTTCTTGTGCTTCAGCAACAACGACTGGGTCTTGTTTAATATTATCAAATTGGAATTCTTCATATTTATCTTTTTGTGCTTCACCACTAAGACTTTGTAATTCTACTAATTGAGAAACTGAAATAGATAATTGACCTGCTGTTGTTTCCATACTATTATAATATTGATGTATCATATTATCAAATTCAGGGTCAGTATTTGCCATAGTACGAATATTTTTAGGTAATTGTTCTATTTTTGTTTGATTGTCTTGGTATGCATCAACTACTCTTTGTTCGGCATCTAATTTTAAAGCAAGGTCATAACGCTGTCTAAATGTGGGGTCTAATGATGCTGTTTCAACAACGTACGGGTCTAATTGATTTGCTATTTTTTGTTCATTATTCCAAGCGTTTAACATTTCCATTTGAGCGTCACCTATTCTTTGTCTTGTATAGTTTAATTCCTGAACGCTCATCTCTACTTGCATATCTGCTTGTCCTTTCCAAGTAGAACCAGTTTTATCATTTAAAAAATTTACTTCATCTTCTGTTAATGCTCCTTGGTCATGTCTTCTTAATTCTTCACAACCTCCATTAGTGCATACACGATTTATTAATTTGTGTGTAATGTATTTACTAAATAAATCATTAATTTTTTTTTGTTCTCCAGTTGGTGGTTCTCCAGATGTTGGTGTTTGAGGAGGAGTATTACTTGGTCTGGGAATAAACATACTATTAGTATTTTTAGTAAAAGTATTCCATGTATCATCGTCAATTCCAAGAGTGTCTTTATTAGTAAATGCTGCCAACGCTTTATTAAAATCATAACCATAATTAGGTAAACTTTCTAAAAGTAATCGTCTTGCGGCACTTGTTGTATTTAAATGTGTTCTTGCTTTTTCTGCTTTTTCTTTTGCTTCTCTTTCTTTGCGGTCTTGGTCTTGACCTGTAAAAAATCCTATTATACTTGTTGCTGTCATTGCTAAACCACCTGCTATTAAAGATGCACCAAGTGTTTCTGGTGCTGCTCCAAGGGCGGCAAGGCCTATTGTCGTTAATGCTGTTGCTGTTCCGCCTACAATTCCTCCACTAGTTAAATTTGATTCTGTGTGGGACATACCTTGATTTACAAAATAATCATTTAGTAACATATCAACAGGCATTAAAGCGAGACCTACAACTGCACCTTCTGCTGCCCCACGAAGTAATGATGTTCCAGCCCGCACCGCCGTATATGTTGCTGTTTCTGCTACTGCAGTTCCTGCGCCCCTAGTTAATGCTCTACTACCTGCCATAGTTAATATTCTTGCTCCAGCACCTCCAGCTCCTCCAGCTGTTGCCGCTATAGCATATTTATTATGTACTCCTGCTTGTTGCATTAATTCCGATACGCCAAAACCAATTAGAACACCTCCTACAGCACCTGCTCCTGCAACACCTGCTTCTTCACTAAAAGCACCTGCTCTAACTCTTTGTAATCTTTCACCATAAGTTAATGTTGGTCTTGTTCCCCCCACACCTACAAATGTTTCTTGATAATCTGCACCTAATGGGTCAAAATCTAATGCTTGTAAATCATTTGGACGAACACCTGTTATGTCTTCTGTTGCTGGTTGTCTAATATTAATATTTCCTTCTGGTGCATCTATTATTGTTCCTGATTCTGTACCTATTTCTTGTAATCCTCTAATTTGTTGTGCTTCTTCTGTAATAGATGTATATTTTTGACCAAATACTCTATTAGATGTTGATTTAATACTTTGTATTGCCTCTAAACTTTTTGTTCTAATATTTTCATTAAAATTTTGAGTGTTTCTTTTTACGCTTCCTGCAAGAGTTCTTAACTCTTCTGGTAATCTGGCAGCGGTTCTATCATAAACTTTTTCTATTCTACCTCTGCCTGTTGCTATATCAGTTCTACCACGAGTTAATGGTGTATCTTCACGAAGTTCTATACTTTCTTGTCTTTCTGGTAATAAATTAGTATCTCTTGTAGGTATAGAACGAAGACCTCCTCTTATTAATCTTGAAATTCTTTCTACCTCACCTCTTGATGACATACCCACTGCTCTTTCTAAAGCAGGGTCATAAAATTGTGCTTCTTCTAATATTTCTTCTGTTCTCTGTCTTGATATTCCACGACTTTCCATTTCTCTTACTAATTTTTCTTTTTGTCTTATTGTTAATGTATCTTCTCCAGATTTTAATATTTTTTCTACTTCATCAGCGACAACTTTATATTCATCTATAGGTTGTATTGGAAACATTTCTTGTTCTGTTGGTTTTACTTTTGCTTTACCTTTTCCTTTACTACGAATACTTTGCTCCACTTGTTTCGCTTCTTGTTGTGATAAGTTTCTTGATAGTTGTTCTATTTGTGCATCTATTAATTCTTCATCAGTCATACCTCTTGGTTTTAATACATTTGGTCTTCCTTCTTCTAATATTTTTCTTGTTAAATTTTCTCTTTGAATAATTTTATTTAAATATTTTTCAATACTTTTTAAAGATGATAATTTAAAATTTCTTCTTTGTCTTAATAGCATAGAATCTCCTGCTCTTCTTGATCTTTGTATTTCTTCATTTAATTCATCTATTGTATTTTCTAAAGATTTTTTAACTCTTTCTAATCTTGTTTTTTCTCCGCCTTCATTTAATACTTGTAATATTTGTTCTTTAATATCAGGTGGTAAATCAGTTATATTTAATTCTTCTGGTAAAGGAATATCTGGTAAATCAAATTCAGTATCTCGTGGATCTGGTAATGGTCTTATTCTAGTTTGTCTAATTGGAGTTGGTTCTTGATTTGTAATACCTACACCAGCACCAAAATCTTCTAATTCTACTTCTCCTACAGGTCTTGTAGGTCTTTCAGGTGTTTCGTGACTATAATTATTATTACCTATTCTTGGAACAGGAAATGGAATATCAGTTTCGGCATTAGCAATTGGTAATCTCCCATATCCACCATTTCTATCATATTCTAAATGTTCCCCAATAAGTCTTCTACCCGATTGATTATAATTTGTGTAATCTTGTGGCAAATATTCATTAGTATAAGGAGGCGCACCGACGGCTTCTCCAATTTTTGGTGGTTGTCCGAATGGAGGAGCTGGTGGTATATCAGGAATACCTGGTATTGTTCTATCTAAAATATCAATACTAAAATTTCTATCATGTGGTCTAAATTTATATTTAGGATTATGAGGTTTAAATGGTTTATCTTGTACAAAAGGAATACCACACTCAGGATGTTTTCTTAAATAATTTATATCATTTTTACATATAGTTCCGTCATCTTCAAACTTGACTAATTTTGCCTTCATTTAATATATATTAAAGATAATATTTTTTTAACATTTCTATTATAGATTAAATCGTTTTTTATAATCTTTTATATTTTGTTGCAGAGATATGCTGTCACCCCAGAGTAAATAGTATGATAAATAACCAGCACGTGTAGGGTCTTTTGTATCTAAATCTTTTTTATGTCTTTTTCTATATCTATCTCTTTGTTCTTTATCTTTTGTTATTGTATAATCATCCATCCCTTCAGCGCCAAAATGAACTTTTTTTTTATCACTATCTTTACAGCAAGATTCTCCTTTACACAAACAAAATATAGCAGTAAATTTCTTCCCTTTAGCATCACTTTTAACAACTTTTTCAAGTTTCATATTAATATAATAAAGGATAAAAAAAATCCTTTAAAACCTAAAATAGCGTCTGCGGTTCGCTTAACCGCTTTTATATTCTCTCATATTCTCTTTCCATCTTGCATTAAGCCAGTAATCTTTATAGTATTGTTTATGCTGTTTTTCTATTAAATTTCTCCTTTTCTTTTCTAAATAATTCATTTTATAATACTCTTTTTTTGCATTATAATATCTATAATAATCATACCTTGATAAAGGAATTACTCTTTCCATTATATTAATTAAATAAAAATTGTATTAATTAAATATAAAAAAAATTGATTTAAAAAAAAAATAAAATATTATATTAAATTATAGAATCATGGATAATATTGTAGAAAAAGAAAAGACAAAAGGAACTCCAGGAAGAAAAAAAGGAACTACATATGATAAAACTTATAAATGGAAAGTAGTAATATTTAATAAAGAAACACACTCATTTAAGGAGGGTAAATATTTTTCAGTAAATCATATTAATCAAGAACTTAGTCAAGAACTTAATTTAAATAAACCATTAAACTCAGATTATGTAAGACGTATAATGACTAAATACAGAGCAGATAAATCTATGAAATATGGAGAAAAATCATTTTTAGCAAAATACGGACATATTCACATAGAAAAGATTAATGAACCAGTTAAGTCTTGAAATCTGTGGGGAAATCGCCCCACACTCGATAATTAACCAATTATATCTATTCTTTTTTTATAGAATAAATATAATATATTTAGGAAAAAAATTATTATTATAGATTTTAAAAAAAATTGATATAAAGAGATTAATCTATATTTATTTAAAATAAATAGAAAGTTAAAATGATGAAAAAAAAATCTTTTGTTACTATAAATAAAATGCCCCGATTATCTAAAAATGAGAAAATAAGAAGGGATACACAGAATTTATTAGACTCTATTAAATCAAAACTTAATCCAAGAACATTTACAGCCTTAAAGGGTAATATACAAGAAAAGCGTATTGATGCTGTAAAACGAATTGCTGATAAATTAAAGACTTTAAAAGGTTCTACTGAAACTAATATTACTAAAAAAACATTTAGCAAATCAGTTCAGGAAGTTAAACAGAAAGCATCAACAAGGATACAAAAAGCATTTATAAAAAGAAATACAGAAGTATTACAAACTCCAAGTGTAAATGATGTATATAATACACTAAAAGATTACTCTGGTTCAGTACAGTTAATAGTAATGAACCCAGATGGAACACTTCTTAAAACTATTATTATTGATTTAACAGATAAATTAGAAAATATTTGGAAAAATCTATTACAATTTTTATTATTAGATGGAACTGACGGAGAAAGTATTTTTGATGAAAATCCAGAAGCAAATGTATATATAACAAAATCACAATCTATTACACCACAAAGAATACACCAAGCTTTTAAACACGGAATTACAAATTGTTTATTTAAACCTATTATCCAATTTTTACAAGAAAAGAAAGAAACATCAAGTAGTACTAATACAATTAAAGAATACAACCGAAGACTCAACCGAGCATTAGAATTAGAAAAACAATTTAACGAAACTGGTGTTCCACAAAAAAAAATACAAGAAATATGTGATGCTTTACAAATTGATATACAAATAGACCAACCATTCCAAAAAAGATATTTACATTGTCAAAGTAATAAAAAAGCATTAAGAACATTTAGGTTTGTTAATACTCAATTAAATCATATTGACCTTAATGAAGCATTTAATAAAGAACCAGAATACATCTCAACAGAAGAGCTACAAGAAAAATTTAAAGAATATTCTAATAAAGAAAACTTTTATTTTACATATACTCGTGGTAATGATTACATCTCATCTATCACAACATTACAAAAAACTTATAGATGTAAAAAAGAGTACACAGATTTTATTAGTGAATTTGAGCGTGATACTGGTATTATGTATTGTAAATTAGATGCTATTACTGACGCTAATATATCTAATTATGTTAGACAAGGAACACATTTTTACTCTGTTGTTGATTTTAAACCACGATATGAAGAAGAAGGAAAAGAAATAGAATTTACTAATTATAATCACGCAGATATGAAGAATGCTTATATTAATTATGATATGTGTAAATATTATGAAGGATTTTTAGGTAAAATTACAGATTTTCGTAAAACAGATAAAATAGAAGGATTAGGGTATTATACTATTACTAATATACAACTAACAGGTAAAGTAGAAGAATTAAATAATAAAATGAAAATATTTAGAAATGGTAATGTTTATCCAAGTCCAATATTAAAGTTTTTACAAGACAACAAATGCCGATTTACTATTACTGAAGGTTGTTGGGGAACTAATTTAGATTTCACTATGAAAGACCCTAAATGGTTAGATAAAGAAAATGATATTAAATATTATTGTAAATATGTTGGAACTATGTATAATTACTCATTAGAAAATAGTTTTTATATGAAAGCAGACCCTGAATATATTAAAAATATGATTAGTATTATTGATTATGATACATATAATTATTATGAAGACCCTAATGGAAATAATAAAGATGAAATAAGAATTAAATACAAAAAACAAAATCATAAACATTTATCTCATATTTGCGGATTTATTACAGGTTACTCTATTTTAAATATGTTAGAACAATTATTAATTATTGATACAGAAGACATTATTAGAGTTAATTGTGATGCTGTATATTATTATAATGATTATCCTATGGTAAATTGTTTTAGAAATAAAAACCAACCACTTACAACTAAACCATCAAGTTATACATATATTAGTAATTATGAAATAGAAAATGAATGGAAATGTGAAGCAGAATATAAACCTTTTCATAAAACAGAATTACATACAGGTTGCGGTGGTGGAGGTAAAACTCATAAACAATTAATAGATACTGGTAACATTAAAACTTTATATTGTAGTCCAAGTTGGAAATTAGCAAGAAATAAACAAAAAGAATACTCTTGTAATAATGAGGTATGGTATAATGTTTTAACTAATGACCCAGAGATTTATAGTAAAATTATGAGATACTATAATGTATTAATTATTGATGAAATTAGTATGTTAAATAATACACTAAAAGAAAAAATCTTTAAACGATATTCTAATATGAAAATTATTATGTGTGGAGACCCTAATTATCAATTAGATGGATTTGAGGATAAAAAAAGTAAAATTGAGTATGTCCCTTTTAAATCTGAAGGATTTGACTATTATGAAGAACACAATACTAATTACAGAGTAAAAGATGAAAAATTATTATTCTTATTAAATAAAATTAGAAAATTAATAAAAGAAGGTAAGCACAAAGAAGTAAAAAATTATACTATCAACAATTTTACAAAAGTGAAAAAGATTGATAATTATAATGTAAAAGATATGATACTAACACGAACTAATGCTGTAAAAGATAAATATACAGAATTATTCGACGATTATGAAAAATATATTATTACAAATAATACTTTAAATAATTCTAATGGAGAAATAGTTTATACTATTCCAAAAGAACAAGGTGTTACTTATAAAAAAAGACACGCATTTACAACTCATAGCATACAAGGAGAAACTGCTACTAATAATTTATATATCTGCATTAACGATATGTATAACGCAAAAATGATTTACACCGCTTTATCCAGAGCGAGATATTACGACCAGATTTATTTACTGATTTAATAAAAAATCAATTTTATCAGTATCTTTTATGTCCCACATTTTAAATTGACGATAAAAGTCTTTATATTTTTGTTCTTCTAAATAACATTTTTTATGATATTCTCTCGGTTTATTATCATTATCTTTCCAATCTAAATAATTTCCTTTTCCATTCTTTCTTTCTTTACCAATTAATTTTAATGGTTTTCCACATTTAAGACAATTAGTCATCTATATTATCTATAAATATTTTATTTTCAGCGATTAATTACGACCGACACAAAGGACAAGATTTACATTTAATTACACAAGATAAATGATAAGAATGCCCACATGTTAATATAGTATAACATTTTTGACAACATATGTCATCTAAACATATACTACACTCTATTTTATTATCCTCTGGTTTATTTTTTATTAAATCCCATACTTGATTTTTTAAATAATCCTTAACAGGTCTAATAGGTTCTTGAGTATCATAATCTAATGTAGTTTCATCTAATACTACTAATTGAGGATTATTTCTTCGTCCACGAGGCATTATATAATATATTTAGAAAATAATTGTCTATTTTTCTAATTTTTTTTATTTTGTTATAATAAATGGAAGAAGAACCTGAAATCCAACAACCTACATCTGTAGAAGAACAATTAAATACTGAAACATCTAAACCTACTAAACTTAATAAAAATGGAAAACCAAGAAAACAATTATCACCTGAAGCATTAGAACGATTAGCAAAAGCAAGAGAGAAAGCAAATGCTATGCGTCAACAGAACTACGCAAAAAAATTAGAAGAAAAAGTAGAAAAATTAAAAATAAAAAATGATGAAGTTTTACCAAAAAAAGAACTTAAAGAAGAATTTCAAGAAAAAGAACTTAAAGAAGAATTTCAAGAAAAAGAATTTCAAGAAAAAGAACTTAAAGAAGAAAAACCTAAAGTTAAAGCAAAAGGTAAAAAGAAAACTAAAATTATAGTAGAACAAAGTAGCGATGATAGCGATGAATTTGAACCAAATGATAATGTAGTATTTGTTAAAAGAATATCAAGAAAAAAGAAAGTACCAGAACCAGTTAAAGAACCTGAACCACAAATACAACTACCACCACCTGAACAACCCAAACCACCACAAAGACCTGAACTAACACCACAACAAAAATTATTAAAAAGTCAGTATGAAGGTATGTTTGGTGGTGCTTTTATTAATCAAAATAATTTAATGAGAAGACATTATTAATAATTTTTTTATATTATTATATTAATAATGAAGACACTAAAACTTCCTGTATATAATCAAGACCCTGAAAAAGGGGTAAGTAATGAATATCCAACAAGTAAAGATGCATTTAGACAACCATGTTTATGGTATATATCAGCAGTCCGCAATAGTGGCAAGAGTTATTTATGTAGTAAATTTTTAGCACAAGCAAAAAAAGATAAAACATTTGATAAAATCTACATGATTACACCTTCATTTGCTTCTAACAGAGCATACTTTGGTAAATATGTAGATGAAGAAGATGTATATGAACCAACAAAACAGAGTATAGATGAAGTTATAAAAAGAGTTGAAAAAGATAGAGATGAATGGGAAGATTACCAAAATAAATTAAAAATACATAAAGAATTTTTAAAAACATTGAGAGAAAATCCACACATGAATGACGAACAGTTATTATATTTTGAAGAGTTTATGGATAAACCAACATATCAATATGATGCTCCTGTAAAAAGTTTATTAATATTAGATGATGTTATAAATAGTCCAGCAATCTCTCAAAGTAGTGGCTTAGGTAAATTAGCAACTTTAAACAGACACGTTGCTCCATTAAAAGAAGATTATAATGGTAGAAGTGCTTGTGGATTAGCAGTTGTAATATTAAGTCAATCATATAGATGTCAACAAGGTATAGGTAGATTACTACGAGAAAATCTTTCTCTCTTCACAATGTTTAAAAATAAGCAAGAAAAACAAATAACAGCAATAGAAGAAGAAATAGGTTCTGTAATTGATTTAGAAAAATTTAGAAAAGCATATCAAAAAGCAACAGATGAAAAATATGGTAATTTAACAATTGATTTTAACCCAAAATGCCCTGAAAAAACATTTAGAAAAAATTTAAATGAATGTATTATATTTCCAGATTTAAATTGTAATTAAAATAATATATAATATTATATAAATGAGAGTTGGTGTTTTATCAGATCTCGCCGTAAAACAAAGGTACGTCGAGTACTTCCCATTAGATGTAGGAGGACAAGCCCTTATGCACCCTATACATTTACAGAAAAATGTATTTAAAGGAATTAAACCACCAAAAAAAACAAAAAGATATACAGATGTATCACGATTTCCTGTAAATGATTTAAAAAATTTTGCCACATTTGGTTCAGCAGGTAGATCTCAAGAAGCAGAATTTTATGCTATACAAAATTACAGAAAAGAACTTGGTTCTAATAATGTTATGCCCCATTTACAAACGGCATTCCAATCAAGAATTAAAGCAGATTTTACACCAGCACCTATGTTTAGGCCAGATTCAAATGCAGGAGGTGTTCAGACACCAGCAACTTTATCATTAGGAAGATTGCAAACTGATGATAGAATTAAAAATACATTTAATTTAATTGCAGAACCTGACGACCACACTTTTTTACATAGAGAAAATGAAAGTCACGATGAAACAATATCAAGATTAAATAAAGTTTATAGAGATGATCCAGAAGCATTAGGAACTATAGAAAGAGCATGGCATCAAACAGGTAAACAACATTTACTGACTATACCGATGATAAATGAAGAATAAATTGTAAAAATAAAATATTTAGTTATAATAAATGGAAGTGCCAGGTTTTGAGAGAAAGAAACACGACAATCCTTTTGGATATAATGATGATGAACTTGCCGAAAAACAATTAGCATTAAAAACTATGAAAGAATTATGGCCTGATGTTCCAACTTATTATGCCGAATTAGTTTACGATATGTGCAAAAATAAAACACAAGAAGAAATAGATGCTATAAAAGAAAAGGTAGAAAAAGAACCTTTTAAATATTCTAAAAAAGAAATTAATGAAAAAAATTGATTTAAAGATAAAGTAATAAAAAGTAATAAAAAGTAATGCCGTATTATATTTATAAGATTTGTTGCGATGATTGTCCTGATTACATATATGTAGGTTCTACTAAATCAATTTATAAAAGAAAACACGACCATAAAAGAAATTCTACCGAAAATGATAAAATAAAATTATATACAACTATTAGAGAAAATGGTGGTTGGGATAATTGGCGAATGGTTATTTTAGAAGATTGTGGAGAAATAACTTTTACAGAAGCAAGAATTAAAGAAGAAGAACACAGAGTAAAATTAAATGCTAATTTAAATACGCTAAAATGTTATAGAACAGAAGAACAAAAAAAACAAGACAATATAGATAGTTCTGTTAAATATTATAATGAGAATAAAGAAAAAATTAATAAAAAAATCACTTGTGAATGTGGTAGAGTAATTAATAATTCTAAACTAAATAGACATATTTCATCAAAAATTCATAAAAAATTAATTAATAATTTTATAAATTAAAATCTTTACTATTAATAAATATGAGTCTTCAACGAAGTAGATTTCAAGGACAGGAAATAGTCAATAGTTTTAATTTATTTGTTGATAGTGAAAAATCAAGTTTAGTAGGTGATAGACAAAGTGAAGGTGATGATGTCCACATCCACTTTGAAGGGAACACTATAGAAGCAGGAGATGGCGAGAATATAAGATTATCACTTTTAAATTTTACTATGTTTAACAATATTTATATGGTAAATATTAATAACTCGCGATTTAATGTTCGTGGTGCTTCTGGAACAACTCCTTCATTTTTAGATGTAGTAAATATTGATAGAAAAAACTATAAAAATTTAAAAGACATAGCTACATCATTTGCTACTAATTTAGGAACATATCTCGCGACTAAAAGTGCGGCAACTACATTTGAGAATACTACTATATTACCGGATACTTTGACTTTGGGTGCTACAGATGACAGACTTTTAGACATTACACTAACTGCTAAAAATGGTGCTGGTTCTACAATTGCTCATGGAATTACTGATTTAAAAATTCAGTGCTTGGAAGCAGAAGGAGAGAGTAGTGTTATTTTAGGAGGCAATCGTCAAGATGACGCAACAGATATAACATTTAGTAGTTTAAAAATTACTATAGCAACAAATACAATTAGAGTTCAAGGATATTTTCCTATGCAAAGATTAAGCGACCCTTATGTATATCTCCGTTGTAACAACGCTCAATCAGGTTTAGAAATGTCTGTATTATCAAATGATAGAGGAATTTATAATACTGATATAATTAATAGTGACATCTTTGCCAAGTTATTTAGAGATGTAGAATATATTAATTATGAAAGCAATACAGGTGAAGAATATTTTATGAATTTACAACAAAGAAAATTAGCAAATTTACGACTTTTTTTAACAGACAGCAAAGGAAGAAAATTAGGTAGAACATCTACACAGAGAGATTTAGGAACAGCGGCAGGACTTACAGATTCCAGTTTAGATTTTGAGAGTAATTTACAAAATAAAACAGGTAATTTATTTTTTACTGCAGTAATTCGTGTAGATATAGTTAAAAATAGAAGTCCAGTAAAATTAGAAACCGAAGGTATAAGACCGCCATTACCAGCAAGAGAAGCACAAGGAACTTACATATGGCCAGATTATGGAAGACCGAAACATTAAAGCGGTTAACGCATATTTTTTTGTTTTACTTTTTTTTAAAAAGTATTTAGCAATAATATTTATTTTCTCTCAATTTAAATTAATTAATTTTTTTATTTTAATTAATTTATTTTATTTTTTTATCTTTATTATTAATATAAAAAGATGGCTGGAGTTCTCCCTTCAAATGTAAGTTATTTTATGCAAAGACTTCAAGGCGTTAGTGTTTCTCACTTTAAAGTTCACCCACAGACTGATGGTAACCAAACATCAGGTAAAATTGTACGCTTTGAATTACCAAGTAATACATTATTAAATCTTCGTGGAACAAGATTATTTTTTAATGCAGTTACTTCCGGTGCTGGTGCATCAATGCCTAACGATATTTCTTCTTTCATAGAACGCTGTTCTGTATATATGGGTGGTGTTTTAGTCCAAAATGGATTCCAGGGCTACAATGTATTAAAACACGCTAAAGCGGCACTGCAAGGTTCTAAATGTGGTTCTACTTTAGGTCATCCTGAAATTGTAAGAAATGTTTCATATCATAATGGTGCTACATTTGCTAATACCGACCCTGAAACATACACTACAGATGGCACTGAAGCATTCTGTATTGACAACTGGGAAGGTCTTTTAGGAAGTTTAGAACCTTCTATTATTGATACTGGATTAATGCCACAAATTACTTTAGAAATTACATTAGCAGATGATACAGTTTGCCCTATTAGTGAAGGTCGTATTATTCCTGACGGTACAGGTGCTACTACCAATAATTTTGATAAAACTGGTTCAGGTAATCCTACATACACCTTATCGCAGATGACTTTACAATGTGAAGTGCTCGGCATGGCTACAAGTGTTTTAGACCAAATTGTTGAACAAAGAATTGCCAGTGTTGGTTATTTATCTATGCCCTTTAAAAATTATTATACCTTTGTATCTACACACAATGGTACTTCACGCTTTAATGTAAATAGTGCCTCTTGGGATCGTCTCTGGTTAGCGTATCGTCCTACAAATTATTCTGCTAAATCTGCTCCAGTTATTGTTAATGGATATAAAAAAGCTGGTTTCTTTGGAGATGATGTAGCAGGTCAAACAGCGGCAGATATTGATATTGGCAGACCACAATATGACATCGGTGGTGTATTTGATACTAACAAAGAACGCTACATTAGCAACTACTTTAAATTTAAAGAAATAGAAACTTCAGCATCAGTTCCTGCTTACTTCCAGTTACAGGTTAATAGTGCTAATATTCCTGCTTACAGAATGACTACACCTGAAGCTTATGCTATGTCTATGAATGCTGTTGATACTTATGACAAAAACCACAAACTAACTTTAGACCAATATCGTAACAACTTTTTCTGTCAAGTTTATCGCTTCTGTTTGCCCGATTCTGACTTTAACAGATTAGCAAGCGGATTAGATACACGCTCGGTCAGTGCTATGGGTTCGCTCACAACTGAAAATATTGCTGCTTGTAACTTAATGATGTTTGCGGAAACTACCGCGGAGCTCCGTCTTGGCTCTGGAAGGGCGATAGAGGTAATAGCCTAAAATAACATTTAATTATAAAAAATAATTGATTTAAATTTTAATTTAAATTAATTTATTATTATTTTCTTATTATATAATAATAAATATGGTGGACGCCGTGGGTCTTTACGCTGGTATAAAACCAAATAAAGGGGCAAGAGAATTTAGTTATTTTGACTATGAACCAAGAACTAATATGTTTGAGGGTATTAAAAATAATAATGTTAGAAATCCTACGCCAGGTTACTTTACACCTGTAGGAAAACTTCCAACAGAATTTAATGATACAATATTTAGAAGCACTTTAAAACAAGTATTACCTGTTAAGGGACAACCTGAAGCAGTAACTTATGGCAGACCTGAAACAGAAAAGAATGGATGGATGTACCCAAATCAAGGTTACGCAAGAAAACAACCATTAGGATTAGCAAGTGATGCTGATAAACCACTCGACCTACCAATAATGCCAATAGCAGGCTTTTTCAATCAAGATTTAGTAAATGTATTAGGTAATTTAAAATAAAATAATAAAATATTATCTATATATAATATTAATGGTTCTTCCTTACAGTAGTACAGATTATGGTGAAGACCAAGGCGGTGCAATAAATATTCAAGAGTTAATCGTACCCTCCTCTACTGCATTCGACCCGACGGAGGATGAGAGTACAGGCACTATGAAAGCGATTCGGGACTACATCGGGACGCTAATAGACATCGAGCCCCCAGCCTTTGCGGGTGGTTTCTTTACGGGCGAGGAACTTCCAAACGGCACAATTACAAGCATTACGCAGACTGGAACTGACTTTGATGGCGAGGCGGCGGGTGATAGGAGTGGTTGGCAGGTTGCAATGAACTTAGACGGAACGATTTTCGCTGTGGGTGCGTATGGCAACGACGGCACGGGTGAGAGCTCGGATGTGGGTCACGTGCGTGTGTACCAATTCTCTAATGGAACGTGGTCGCAGTTGGGTGGGGACATCGACGGTGTAGGCACGGGCGGTGCAACCGACACTGGTCGCCAGGAGGGCATAGCCATATCTCTTAACTCGGATGGGACGACCCTAGCCGTGGGAGTACCGTCGCACCGTGGCTTTTTCGGGCCGGTCGCGCGAGTTTACCAGTTCTCTAATGGAACGTGGTCGCAGTTGGGCGCCAACATTACCGGCGATGCCTACGATTACACCGGCAGCTCCGTCTCGTTGAGTTCGGACGGGACTATTGTGGCTGTGGGGGCGCAGTACAACGCCAGTAATGGCTCGGATTCGGGTCGCGTGCGCGTGTACCAGTGGTCGGGTGTCTCATGGGATCAGCTAGGCGGAAACATTAACGGCGAGTCAGCGGGCGACTGGAGCGGCACCTCCGTCTCTCTTAGCTCGGACGGAACAATCTTAGCAGTTGGGGCGCCCAAGAACGACGGCAGCACAGGCGGCGATGCAGGCCACGTACGTGTATACCAGTTCTCTGGCGGCTCTTGGACTCAGATAGGTCAGGATATTGACGGTGAGGCGGCACATGACCAGAGCGGGTACTCTGTCTCATTGAGCTCGGACGGGACTATCCTCGCTGTGGGCGCACCCTACAACGACGGCACGGCTTCTAATGCAGGTCATGCACGTGTCTACCAATTCTCGAGTGGGACGTGGACTCAGATAGGAAGCGACATTGACGGCGAGGCGGCAAATGATAACTTTGGGATTTCCGTCTCGCTCAGCGCGGATGGGACGGTTCTCGTAGTCGGGGCGCGCAATAATGATAGTACGGGCACAGATGCAGGTCATGCACGTGTCTACCAATTCTCGGGTGGGTCGTGGACTCAGATAGGAAGCGACCTTGACGGCGAGGCGGCAAATGATAAATTTGGTGAATCGGTCGCCATCAGTGGCTACGGAAACCGGGTTGTTGTTGGGGCTCCTAACAACGACGGTAGCAACACGGACGCTGGCCATGTTCGTGCTTTCGAGCTCGTTGGACGAATGAGGGAGGCAACAGGAACGATTACCGCTAGCGTCGGGGACACGTTCAATCCTTTTACAGAAAACGGAACCATCACCTGCACCGACTCCCCAACAGCCGGGTCAAACAAAGGTACGACACAGACGTTCACGCTCGGCGCGGACAACTTCGAGTTCCGGACTCAAATCGAGGGTAATTTGGATGATTTTGGTGTGCCGTTCACCGGCACATCAGTGGTTCCGATTGAAAACGTCTTAGATAACCTTAGTAACGGAGAATGGCAGCCCAGCTCCACCTGGAAGACTGCAGGTACATACTACCTCCGGTACAAAGCTACAGACCTAGCTGGAAACGACACGCCAAACGACGCGAGCCACTACTTGACGGTGACCGTGAGTTAATTTTATAATATTTAAGTTCTTATTTAAGACCTTAAATGCTATAAAAAAGTTTAAAGCGAAACTAGAACGCTGACACCTAAAATAATTTTGTGACTGACAAGACCATAAAATTATTTTTTTTTATATTTTTAAAAAAATTAAAATGAAATTGGTAAGGAAAAAAAAAACAATTAGTGTTCAAAAAAAAGAAGTATATCTAGGGGGGAT
>Ga0208767_1001613_pt1 | contig 17691 bp, 37 predicted proteins | sample VirMetDEL_Mar_21_FD_184514 | JGI IMG/M metagenome (GOLD analysis project Ga0208767, IMG submission 184514) | Aqueous microbial communities from the Delaware River and Bay under freshwater to marine salinity gradient to study organic matter... | ecosystem: Environmental > Aquatic > Marine >... | reverse complement strand
CACATAGACTTCAGTCAGGGTGATTGGTTATTCTTAGCTAGAAATAATTACTTACTAAACAATATAGAAGAGCACCTTAGAACTGCTGGTTATTTTTATACTAAAAGTAACAAAGCCTCAGTCAATGAAGGGCTGATACATGCTATCAAAGATTGGGAAAAGCTACGTAAAGGTGAAAGCATAGAAGCTGAAAGAATACGTAAGATTTATCATTATATGCGTGCTGGTATAGGAGTTAGGAAAGGTTTTAAAACACTTAAACAGGCTCTACCAGACACCATGTTAAATATGAATCAACTGAAGAAAGAGTACGGTTTATTAGTAGACAAAATATGGCACGAGTCATTTGATTTAATTGGAGACTCTCAACGTGAGTATATTATTTCTTGCTTACGTAAGGGAGAAAAAGTAAATTCTTCAAGAATTAAATTGAATACTATACATGCTACTAAAGGTGGTGAGTGTGAAAACGTTGTGCTATTAACAGACATGGCGAATAAAACTTACGACGAGCTCTACAAAAACCCAGACAACGAGTGTCGAGCGTTTTACGTAGGTGTTACTAGAGCTAAAGAAAACTTACATATCGTTCAAGGTAAAACTAGGAGAGAATTTAAAGTTATGATTTAACTTTACTTTGACTTTACAAGTAAAGTAAAATTTTAGTATAGTTATTTAATATGGAGTAATACTATGAATATATTTTACGTTAATACAGACCCAGTGCTTGCCGCACAAGACCTACCTGATAAGTTAGTAGTAAAAATGCCTTTAGAAAGTGCTCAAATGCTTTCTACTACACAACGTTTTTATTACGACGCTGACTACTGTGACGCCTGCGATATTTATAAGACCGCTTACCTTAACCACCCTTGTACTATATGGGCTAGGGAAAGTGCAGCTAATTATAATTGGCTATACCGTCACTTTGTAGCGTTATGCGAGGAGTATACCTACCGCTACGGTAAAGTACACGCTAGTGACACTAAGCTAAGACGTGTGCTTAGTCGTATACCTTTAGGCATACCTGACCTCGGTTTAACTACTATAGCCCAAGCTATGCCTGACCAGTATAAAAACTCTGACCCTGTCGTGGCTTACCGTAATTATTTAATAAACGAAAAGCACTACGCTGAGTGGAATAAAAACCGTGCTAAGCCTGACTGGTGGGTTAAGCCTATAAGGAAGTGTGCATGATAGACGTAGCTCACATGAGAGAAGAGGGTATTAAAAACTTCTTTAGGTATATTAATGAACGACACAGTATCTATTTAAGAAGAGAGAACGGTGTTAGTTATCCGTGGACTAATGACCCTATATTACAAGAGTATAGTTTTTGTAACGTGTACCGTGAACTAGATAAGGTTACAGTTTGGATACGTGAAAACTGGAGAGAGCCATACGCTGGTCACTCTAACCTACCTTTTGCTATGGCGGTAGCTAGGCAAATTAATTGGCCAGACACTCTAGAAGAAATAGGCTTTCCTGAAACTTGGGAACCTGAAAAAGTAAAAGCTATTATGCAAGCTAGAAAAGATAGAGGGGAAAAGGTTTATACAGGTGCTTATATGTTAACTGGTACGTTAGGCGGAACTAAAATAGAACAAACAGTAGATAAAATTTTAACGCCACTATACAATAAGAAGCCTAGTATTATGTGTTACTCGTTAGAAGAAACTTGGAAACAGTATTTACCTTACGCTGGATTTAGTGGCTTTATGGCTTATGAAGTAGTTACTGATTTACGCCATACTAAAATTCTAAATAAAGCAGAAGACATTATGACTTGGGCAAATCCTGGACCAGGAGCTAAACGTGGTCTTAATAGAATACACCTAAGAGAACTAGAACAAACTGTAACCAAACAACAACTTAATTTTGAAATGCAACAATTACTTCAATATTCACCTGACTATCTTGACGGTCACATGCAACCTTTAGAGATGCGTGACATAGAGCATTGTCTGTGTGAGTTTGATAAATATGAAAGGGTACGTTTAGGTCAAGGTAGACCACGTGCTAAATTTAAACCACAACCTAAGGAGATAATATGAGGATATATATTCCCACAAGAGGTAGAGCAGACAGCCAAGTAACGTTGTCTTTCTTTCCTGATGATATGCGTCAGAATGTGACGTTAGTTGTCGACCATGACGAAGCAGATGAGTACGGTCAATATGACTGTAATATTATGGTTTGTCCTGATACTGTTTTTGATATAGCTACTAAACGTAAGTACATTCATGACAACGCTGACGACAATAAAATAGTTATGTTAGATGATGACTTACGTTTTTATATACGTAAGAAACATAACGACTGGCATCTAAGATACTTAGAGCCAGAAGAGTACGGTGCTTTATTTGGGTTACTAGATAAATGGCTTGATGACTATGCCCATTGTGGCGTAAGTGCTAGGGAAGGTAACAACCGTGTTGAACACCTTTCCGTAGAAAATACTAGATACATGCGTGTATTAGCTTATAACTTAGATATGTTTGACGGTATAGAAATAGGTAGAGTAAAAGTTATGGAAGACTTTGACGTAAACCTACAGCTATTAAAGAAAGGCTTACCTAGTAAAATCAGTTATTACTATGCACAAGGTCAGGGTAGTAGTAATGCTGCAGGAGGCTGTAGTGAATGGCGTACTTTAGAAGTTCAATCACAAGGTGCGGAAAGGTTAAAAGAGTTACACCCAGACGTAGTAGAGGTAGTAGAAAAAGAAACTAAAACAGCTTGGGGCGGTGCCATACGTAAAGACGTAAAGGTGCAATGGAAAAAAGCATTTAAACAAGGAGTAAGTAATGGCGAACTCTTCTGATATTCTAAGAGCGTTTAGGTCTGAACTAAACGGTAAACGTGACGCTAAAGCTACAACTCTAGCTGTCTTACTAGACAACCCTACAAGCATACCTGAGCATGTAGATATTATAGGTGAAGTAGATAAACTCGTAGGTGAGTTAGCAGAAATACAAGACAAAATAGAGATGACAGATTTTTTATTAAAAAGTAAGGAAAGCGAATGATAGTCATAGATTGTAGAAACGTTAATGATGGCTTTATAAAAGCTATGGATATGTTGGCTCAGCACCGTAGTCAGCCTAAGGAAAGCAGAGTAGGACAAATGGTAGAAGCACCGTGTCCTGTCACTACTGTGTATCACAAACCTTTAGAAAGAGTTTTATTTGAAGAAATACGTAAAGCTAATCCTTTCTTTCATTTTATGGAAAGTTTGTGGATGCTAGCTGGTCAAAATGATTTAGCTTACGTTGAGCAATACAATAAACGTATGCGTGAATACAGTGATGACGGTGTCACGCTACACGGAGCATACGGTTATAGATGGCGAGAACATTTTGGTGGAGACCAAATAGGTTTAATAGTTGAGCGGTTAAAAGCTGACCCTACAGATAGACGTAGCGTATTACAAATGTGGGATCCTACCGTTGACCTAAACCGTGACGGTGTTGATGTTCCTTGTAATACTGTTATCTATTTTAAAATACGTAACGACAGACTAGACATGACTGTAAGTAATAGGTCAAATGATGCTATCTGGGGAACGTTTGGGGCTAACGCTGTACACATGTCTTTTCTATTAGAATATGTTGCTAAGTGTATCGGTGTAGAAGTAGGCACGTATAGACAAGTTAGTGATAGTTTTCATGCTTATCTAGATGTGTACGATAAGATGTACGATAGTTTATTTGATGACGGTGCTTTTGATTTTTATGTAAGAAAACATGAAATAAATCCTTATGAGAATAAAGCTATTTACCCTTACCCTCTTATGCTTATTGACCCTGATGATTGGAATGATTGTTTATTAAATTTTTTAGATAGAACACCACTACAAGACGTGGAGTTTGAAGAACCATTTTTTACTGACGTGGCTTGTCCTTTACAAGACGCATGGTATTTATATAAGAGCGGAGAATACGACGAGGCGTTGATCGAAGTTCAGAGTTGTGCAGCTACAGACTGGGCAACTGCTGGCTACGATTGGCTAAATAGAGCAATACAAAACAAGGAAAAGAAATGAGTGATGTAATAGCACAGTGGTCGTATAGTCGGCTTAAAATGTTTGAGGACTGCCCTAAGAAAGCAGAGTATGCGTTTATACAGCGTATAAAGGAGCCTGGCAATGCTGCCATGGATAGAGGTAAAGATATACATAAAATGTGTGAGGAGTATATACGTGGTCATTACGGCGACGATATACCTAAACAAATTAGCGACTTTAAAGAGGCTTTTGATTTATTAAAAGAGCTTCATTTAAAAGGTCATGTACTTTGTGAGGGTGATTGGGCTTTTGATAATGCGTGGCAACCTACAGGTTGGTTTGATACTGACACATGGGGTAGAGCTAAAGTTGACGCTTTTGTGCATATTGAAGGTGATAAAAACGCTAGAGTTATTGACTTTAAAACTGGTAGATATGACGGTAACCAAGAGGGGCATAGAGAGCAGTGTGAGCTTTATGCTAGTGTTGTGTTTGAAAGGCTACCAGAGCTTGAAACTATTACTACTGAGTTGTGGTACTTAGACCATAATAAGTTAGATAGATACGAGTACGATAAAGAAACTGTAAATGGTAAGCGTGAACGGTTAAACGCTAGAGCTGTTGATATGACTACAGCTACAGAGTTTCCTGCTAAACCTTCACAGTTTAAATGTAAGTGGTGTTATTATGGCAAACAAAATATTTGCCCTAACAGGTTTGACTAAGGAGATTATATGCCTGCAGATTTTGATAAGATAGAAAAGCTAACTCAACTTGACGTAGCTCAGTTACGACACGCTGAAAAAAGTTATGGTGACAGTTGGCGTAGTAGAGGTGGCGTAGGTGCTTTTATGATGCTCGCTCGTAAGTGGGATAGGATAGAGAATCAGTGTAAGGGTAATCATTATGATATCTTCGGTACTATTATTGATGACCCCAGTGACACTGGTATACTTGACGACATACAAGACTTACGTTGTTACTTACTATTAGTTGAAGAGTACGCTAAACGTTTAGTAGAGGAGTTTAAACTGAATGCAGAGTAGTATGTTTGCTCCTGAAGCTGACTGGGAACCACCTAGCAGTTTACCTGAGCTTAGTAACTATAAAGAAGTAGCTATAGATTTAGAAACCTACGATCCGTTGCTCATGTCTCATGGACCGTCGTGGGCTTTTCCTGATACTGGTTATGTGACAGGTATAGCTATAGCTACTGAAAAGTTTTCTATGTACATACCTATACAACATACAGGTGGCGGTAACCTAGATAAACGTGTAGTTGTTAATTGGCTTAGTAAACAAATGTCGTACACTAACGATAAAGTATTTCATAATAGTTTGTATGATTTAGGTTGGCTAAGACGTTTAGGTATAGAAGTCAAAGGTACTATACATGACACTATGTTTGCTGCACCTCTATTAGATGAAAACCAATATGGTTACTCATTAAATAAACTAGGAGAAAGATACGTAGGTGAACTAAAAGATGAAAGCCTGCTTCAAGAAGCAGCAAAAGCCTACGGACTTGACCCTAAAAGTGAGATGTATAAACTGCCTGCTAAGTATGTGGGACCATACGCTCAGCAAGATGCCGCACTCACGTTAAAGTTGTGGGGCATATTAAAGCAAGGCTTAAAAGAAGAAAACGTAGAAAAAATATATCAATTAGAAACTTCTTTAATACCTATACTTTTAGATATGCGGTGGAAAGGTGTACGTGTTGACTTAGATAAAGCTGAAAAGACAGGTAAACAACTACACAAAGAAGAAAATAAAATACTAGAAGGCATTCATAAAGAGTATGGTGTAACACCTGACCTGTGGGCTGCAGCTTCTGTAGCCACTGTGTTTGATAGAGCAGGGTTAAGTTATCCTAGGACAGAAAAAACTAACGCTCCTAGTTTTACTTCAGCGTGGTTAGAAGGACACGACCACCAACTAGCTAAAGACATAGCTAGAGCCAGACAGCTCAATAAAGCTAGAACTACATTTATAGATAACATGATACTTGACCATAACGTCAACGGTAGAATACATGGGGAACTGCATCCCTTGCGTAGTGACCGTGGTGGAACTGTTACAGGTAGATTCAGTAGTAGTAAACCTAACCTACAACAAGTACCAGCTAGACACGATGAGATTGGACCACTTATACGTGGTGTGTTTATACCTGAAGAAAATATGTATTGGGGTGCTTTTGACTACTCTCAACAAGAGCCTAGACTTACTGTTCATTATGCTTATAAAACTCAGCAACCTGAAGCTGAGGAAGCAGTAGACGCTTACAAAAATAAAGACGCAGACTTTCATCAGGTTGTGGCAGATATGGCTAACATAAGTCGTAAGGAAGCTAAGATTATTAACTTAGGTTTGAGCTACGGTATGGGCAAAGACAAACTTATTAAACAACTGGGTATTTCACCTAGTGAGGCTGAGGAATTATTCGATACCTATCACACTAGAGTACCGTTTATAAAAGGGTTACGAGATCAATGTGCTAGGTTAGGTGGTAACCGTGGATACATTGTAACTCTATTAGGTAGAAAGTGTAGATTTAATTTGTACGAACCTAGATTTGAGTACGGAAAAACACCGTTACCTATTGATCAAGCTCTTGAGGAATACGGTCAAGACATACGTAGAGCCTACACCCATAAAGCTATGAATAGATTAATTCAAGGCTCAGCAGCAGACATGACTAAACAAGCTATGGTTGACCTATATAAAGAAGGCATACTACCACACACTCAAATACATGATGAGCTTGATATATCTGTGGACTCACTTGAAACTTCTCAAAAGATTATAGAAATTATGACAGACTGTGTAAAGATAAGCGTACCTAATAAAGTTGACGCCGAGATAGGACACAGTTGGGGCGAGGCAACTGTTAACTACAAGGAGTTTTTTAATGGCTAGTCGTAGAGAAAAACAAAGAAACAAATACTTCGAGATCTTTATGTTAACGCTGAATACAAACTATACTCTTGAAGAAATAGGTGTTAAGTTTGGTATCAGTAAGCAACGAGTTTGGCAAATAGTGAGGTTTAATCACTTAGGAGCAGGTGATTACTACCGAGGATATAGTTTATATACAGCTTTTAATAATGCTTTACTCAAGGATACTAAATTAAGTAAAATAGAACGTAATAGAAGACTACGTGACTGGTTAGCTAGTCATGATATACGTCTCATTAAAGGAAGGCATAATGACTCAAAAAGCTCTTCACGAAACTACCAGTCTACATGATTCGCCCTGCATTGGTGTGTGCACTGTTACTCAGTGGGGTACACGCACCTGTAAAGGATGTGGTAGGACTGCCACCGAAATCAGAGATTGGGGTACGTATACAGAAGTTCAAAAGAAACTGATAGTGGTAAGATGCTGGGAAGACTATCTCCCTAGACAAAAGAGAGAGATGGTAAAGAAGTATAAGAATAGTTAGATTATCATTTAATCAGTAGTAATTCTAAGTAAACTATACTTACCTATTAAATAATTAATAGGCATTTAAGATAGGAGAAACTTATGGCTCATAATATTGAGACTATGGCTTACGCTGGGGAAGTACCTTGGCATGGGCTAGGAGTACAGGTCGGTAGTGACCTTACCCCTGAAGAAATGCTTAAACAAGCTAACCTTGATTGGTCAGTGAGTAAGCGTAATATATTCACATATAATAATGCCGACAGTGAACAAGCTGACGACCTTATTATGTCTGACGATCACTACATGCTAGTACGTGATAGTGATAATAGTATCTTAGGACCTTGTGGTAAAAGGTTCATACCCACTCAGAACGCTGAGGCTTTTACATTCTTTAAAAAGTTTACAGACGCTGGTGATATGAATATGCACACTGCTGGTTCTTTACGTGGTGGTAGGCAGATATGGGGATTAGCTGAAATTAATGACGGCTTCACCCTAGCTGGTGACGACAGAGTTGAGGGCTACTTATTAGTGTCCGTGTCCCATGAGTGGGGTAAGTCTAACGAGATTAGGTTTACGCCAGTCCGTGTGGTTTGTAATAATACTTTATCTATGGCGTTAGCTGATAAAACTCAGCCTGCTTTTAAAATGCCACACACTAAAGTATTTGATACTGAACTTATCGTTTCTGCAGAACAGGCTTTAGGGTTGGCTAGTGACCGCCTTGAAGAGTACAAGCAGAGTGCTGAGTTCTTAAGTAGTAAAAAGTATGACGACAATAGTGTAGTTAGTTATATCGCTGACCTACTACAACCTAAACTCGCCTTACAACAGAAGATACTATTAGAAAATAGTAAGTCAACTGACGTAGACCTTATTGAGTCTAGGCTTCAAACTTTACAAGAGTTTCAACGTACTCCGCACAAGGTTTACGAGGCTCTTGAGGTACAACCTGGAGCTAATATGGCTAGTTCTAAAGGTACGTGGTGGGGTGCGGTAAACGCTCTTACTTACGTAGTCGACCATAAGTGGGGTCACGACCGTGACGCAGCAATGCATAACGCTTGGTTTGGGGCTAGAGCTAGTCTTAAAAACCGTGCTATGACTAAGGCTATTGAGTATGCTAAAGCAGCATAACGACATAGAGTTTATATGTTTCACCACTCCTGATTATTCAAGGGTGGTGAAAGTTTATATGTCACAGCTACATACTATACGACAGGGATTTCCTTCTGTGGGTGACCCTGTTCGTATGGCACCTTCTATACCTGTTAAAAAAGCAGTAGAGCTATACAACTTACATGCTAAACGTAAAGTCAAAAGTTTTACTGACGCCAAAGAAGCTCAACAAAAACTGTGGAACGTGCTCAATAAAATAGCTGTTCAACCTGAGGAACAAGATATGAAACGTCAATATCAAACTAATATAGATATACCTAAACCCAACAATTATTGTAACGTGGTCAGTGCTCGTGACCCTTACGATACAAGTCAAAAACTAAAGCGTACTGATAAAATTCCTATGTCTGCTAAAAACAAAGAGCGTATGAAACAATATGAAAATATTAAAACTATACAGGATGTTTTAGACAAAGGTGTTTTAAACTTAAACGATATCAAGTATGATATTAAGTTAGGTTATGTCAAGAAAAGTTAACGAAAATTATGAACTCCTTTGGGAAATGGTTTACCATAACCCAAAGGAAGTTAAAGGCACTCCAGCCAGATTACTAGTCAAATTAAATACCAATGATCCTCTAGCTCACCGTGTCAATATCTATGATTGGATAGAGGAACATCGAGATCAAATAGCCCAAACCATTATCAAAGCTGTTAAAAATAACGAGTCAAAATACAGGTGTTTAAAGGTTTTTAAAGTACCCTTTTATTTAGATGTATAGCGTAGGGCGTAATGTGACCGCCTATAAGCGTTTGTTCTACGGTAGGGGTAGGGTAGGTAAGGGTTACTAAATCAAAGCGTTATAGGGCTTTAAAATTTATAAGAATAAACTTTACTCAATATATATTCAAGCTTAAACTATATACTAATTAACTAAAGGAGAACTATATGATACCTGAAATAGAAAAGAATATCGAGTTACCAAAACCTAACTTTAAAGAAAAGTGGGCTTTCCATAGACTTGAAGTAGGTGATAGTTTTGCTATACCTTTTACAGATGAAAAAGAAGTAGTAAGACTACGTACTGCAGCCAGTGCTTATAACCAACGCCACCGTGTAAGGTTAACAACACGTACTACCCATGAAAAGCAAGGTAAAATGCTGAGAGTGTGGAGAGTAGAATGAAGAAAAGGCTAGAAAAAATTTTGGAAGATAATTTTTATAACGAGCCTCGTATTATGGACTACGCAACTCTTATAGTCGCTAACCAACAGGCTATTAAAAGAGACTACAACCGTACTATAAACATTGTTAGTTTTTTAAGTGCTGTTAAGAGTTTAGGTTATGACCCTAAGAAAGTAAGATTCCCTGTGTTACCTGTTACGTTACATGAACATGCAGGTGGTAAACTTACTGACCCTCACGTACGATTAAAAGTCATAGGACCTTCAGACCTTGACGAAGACGTAATGGTACGTGCTTATTTAGACTGCCCTATGGAGATATTTAATAATCTTTCAGTTTACGATAATGATAGCAGGTCGATATTGAGCGTTAATTAGGTTATACTATGTTAATGGATTTAGAAAATTATAAGTACTCAATTGAAGACGCATTGATTGTTAAAAACCATGAATCATTTAATGATTTTGTTGAACGACGTTACGTAGACGTTATGTGTTTTGTACTATTTAAGGAACTAAATGAAAAAGCAGAAATTGACACCTAAGCAAGAAAAATTTGCACAGAACGTGGCTAAAGGCATGACACAAAAAGATGCTGCTATAGCTGCAGGGTACAGCGAGAAGAACGCTCTTAAAGCTGGTTACGTTTTAGCATCAAAAGAAAACCCACACGTACAAGACAAAATAAGAGCTCTACAAGAAAAAGCGAGCAAAAAAGTAGAACTAGATTTAGCTACTCATTTAACAGATTTAAAAGACATACGTGAAGGAGCTATGCGTAATGGAGCGTGGTCTGCTGCTGTGGCTGCAGAAGTGGCTCGTGGTAAGGCAGCAGGACTTTACGTCAACCGTAGTGAGTTGACTGTTAACCGTGTAGACGTTATGTCAAAAGAAGAAGTTTTAGAACGCATGAAGCAACTCTATCATGAAACTGGGGGTGTACTACCTGCTGGTTCTGTGATAGAATTAGAGAAAGAAGATACAGATGAAACAGAATATACATTACCTAAAAGGAGCACTGAAACAGTTCAATCCTAAGTTTGATTACTGGGACGAACCTGTGGTGCGTAAAACTAAGAACGGCATGGTTTACGGAAGACCGTCACGTGGCTTTGGCGACGCACCTTTTGAATACGCTGGTAAGTTTATGAAACCTGAACCGTGGACTCCTGAAATAAACTTAATAAAAGAACACTGCGAAAAATTAGCCTCAACTGTATATAACAGAGAGGTCAAATTTACTTTTTGTTTGTGTGGTTATTACGGTACTGACGGAAAAGGTATACCTCACCATAGCGATACAGTACCGACTTTAGACGATATTGTAGTTTCAACTAGTTTTGGTGGGAATAGAGTTTTTGCATGGCGTCAATACCAAAACGTTATAAAGAGTAATACTAATACTAGTGATGTTTTCTTTACTGAAAACTTTATAGTGAATGAAACTTTTTACATACTCGAACATGGAGATGTACTTATGTTTGACGGTCATAGTCAAATGAGAAGCACTCACGCTGTACCAGATTTACCAGAAGCTGAAGAAAGAATTAATTTAACTTTTAGGTCAGGGCTGTGAAGTATAGACTGGAGCTCGTGGTTTACACTGAAGAAGATATCTTTAGTAATGACTTACCTAAAAACTTAGAAATAATTTATAAAGCTATAGAGGATAAAAAATATCACGTAATAGTGAGGTCAGAGAAGAATGAAAAAACTTGATAAATTTTTAAAACGTGGCAGACTTGATAAAGTTATTAAGGTTGCCTTACCAAAGAAGAAAAAGGAGAAAAAATGCCAGAATACTCAAAGCTCGCACCCTACCGCTTAAAGAACACGCTCTTAGGAGTTAATAGTGATTGGTGTATAGACAAAACCACAATAGAACTTATTAAGGAAAGTGAACCAGCCATACAGAACTACGAAGACAAACACGCTCAAGTTAACATAGAAAATATTATTCAGGAGTACGTAAAAGAAAGAGTAAAAGACGTGTACTCTATACCGTTGTTTACACAAGAATTTTGCACTATGATGCTTGACGAAATAAAAAATATGGAGGAGAGTTTCGGTTTTGATGTAAACCCAGAAGAAGACGTACTGCGTCAAATCCCAGAGATTACGCTCCATGACCGTTGTCCCGAGCTGTTTAATAATATGTGGAGCGTAGTACTTAATTATATGAACCCAGTGTTTATGAGTATTTGGCAACGGTACGTTGACCGTCCTGGCTCAATACAAGTAGCGAACTACAACTTAGCTGATAAGAATCAGGGTGCGTGGCATCACGATACGTCTGCAGATATCAGCGTTGTAGTTCCTTTAAATACGGGAGAGTATGAAGGGGGAGGAACAGAGTTTCATGGACGCGGAGTGGTAGACCCCCTGCCTTCTGGGCATGCTTTGTTCTTCCCTAGCTTCTCGCACTTGCACCGTGGTCTGCCAGTTAAGAGTGGTGATAGATACTTGCTCGTGTTCTGGTTATTAGGTGCGTTTGACTAATTTGATTTTAATAAAAAATATGTTTAATTCTATAGTTATTTCCATATAACTATTTAGTTGATTTATAATAGAGGTTACTTTATTTTCGTAGTTTTTTTAGGCTTAATATAACTAGGTTAAACGTAAGCCGAAAGCCTCCAAGGGAAGACGCTTTTAGCGAAACTACAAGACGACAAAAAACGCAGTTTGACCTAGTGGTACTCTCAAAGGCTTATAAGGGAGAGCTAAGTTAGTCAGTTGAAACAAACGCATGCCGAGACTGATAAGCCACGACTTTATTTACAAGGAATTATAATGAAACCCAAGCTAACTCTAGTACACCACAATAAAAACCTAAAGACATATTACGTGCCCTTTACAACAATGACCGTGGACTATTTTTCTGTTAAAGCAACCTCACCTGAGCAAGCTATTCTAAAAGCCAACGAGGGTAAGTTTGACCGTGTAGAAAAACGCATATCCTTAGTAGAAACTAAAAGCAACATGGTTCATGAAGGTTTAAATGTAGACGTTAGTGAGGCTTTGGTTAGGAATATAGAATGTTACGAGTTAAAAGAACGTTCATACGATGATATTATTAAAAACCTTTGATGTAGCTTATACTATTTATAGTAATAATTTATGGAGAAAATTATGCAAGAAGAAACTATAAAACTATTAAATGCAGTAGAAACTGTAAACAAAGCTGTTAACAAAATACTAGACTCAGAGCCAGACCCACAAGAGGGTGCTGCTCTTAGTGGTAGTATGGAGCTAGTCAAACTAGCAGTTTCTGGCTATACACTCTTTAGTGAGTTAGCCAATAAGGAATTAAAAAGTGGGTGACCTTGTGGACAGTACTGCCGTGTGTAAACATAACTGGGCACACTCCTACAATATCACTAAACAAGACACTTTAGAATCAATTCTTGAGTGCGAAAAATGTGGTCAACGATCATATCGTCCTGAGGGTTTCCCTCCTTTTAAATTAGATACCAACATATCAAATAACTCTCAGGGCGATGTCTAAGTTTTGTGCATTCTGTGACGCTCCACTTTCATCATTCAAAGTCACATCTCAGGGGCGTTACAGAAAGTACTGTTCAGAACGGTGTGCAAAACAGCAAACCTACGATAATAACAAGTCCGTATTAAAAGCAGCAGGCATGGGGCAGGCAGGTCCTGCTGGTATTTATGAGGGAGAGCATGTTACTAGTGCTTATGCTGGCTCTTATGACGAATACTATGTTGACCCAGACATACTTGCCCAAGCTGAATTTTTTGAAGAAACTAACTCTTACGCTCTCAATCTTTCAATAGCTAAGAATAATGGCTTACGCTTACGGCGAGGCGGAGACAACTGGGGAGCACCTGTCTCTGTAAAAGCACTCAACAAGTTCAAGTAAAAAAGTCTGATTATAATTTACTTTTATTTCGATCGTATATATTATATAACTATGGTATATTAAGTTATACCCATTTTATGGAGAAATATATGGCTAAAACAGCTACAACTAAAAAGTCAATGCTAAGCAGTGCTAAGACTCAAACTAAAACTGCTATGACCACCCCTAAAGTAAGATTCGGTGGTTTCTCGCCTGAGGCTATTTTAGAGCCTACAGGTAAAACTGTAACAGCTGAGGCTAACAACGCTAGAGTCAAAGCTGTTAAAGGTAAAACAGTTAGTGAGGCACTCACTAGCGGTTTATACACTCTGGCGGATTTAAGGTACGACGTTGAACGTGTCAAAACTCTTAAAATCGCTTAATACCTCCTGTAAAAGTGGGGCTAAGATTAGTCCCACTTTACTTTATTATGTTATTGATCTTACGTATTATTTAACTATAGCTAATAACTACTACCAAAGGAGGTACTATGAAAGAAGAAGCTAACGGTCTAAGAGTAATACTGATTGACCCTTTTAAAGAAAAAATCAGAGTTGCTTATCCTACCCTTAATGATTATATGGAATGTATTAAGGTTTGGATGGGAGTTGACCTTATTGATATCGTCACGCTTGACGAAAACAATATGTTAATAGTTGATGATAACGGTTTGTGCTACACTAGCAACCGCTACTTTAACTGGAATCCTACTAATTATCCTTACGCTGGTAAGGCAGTAATAGTAGGCTATGACGACGAGGGTGCCACTACTGACGCCAGTTACCACCCTAAACGTGTTGAAGATGAGCTCGTCAGCTGGATACCTGAAGGTTTCAGTATGGAGCCACGTATGGAGTTTATATCGCTATGAGTTGCTACTTTAACGAACTGTTTTTAGAAAACCAATATCAAAAAGGTTTAGAGCTTTACGAAAAACTAGACACCGAAAGCAAACGCCAACGGTATTTAAAATATTACAACGCAACTACTAAAGAAGAGTTTGCGGAAAAATACGCCAAGCGTGAATTTGAAGGTAGGGGGTTGTAATATGGAATTGTTGCTTACTACCTTTACTGTAGCTATGGCGTTTTTAGCAGGTTGGTTCTTATTTGGAGACTTTGATGACTGAGCACAGAGAAGAAGTAGAAAAACGCAGAGTGTATCTCGACTACGAAAGAGACATGAACCGAGTAACTGCTATTGTACGTCGCGTTAACCAACCGTTAGGTGAAGACTACACAGACTTCTACCACCGCAACGGTAAAGTGATTCGCAAGTTTGCGGATAAGCGTAAAAAAGATTTGGTGATTACGGAGGCTCACCTAACATGAACGTTGCCTTGTCCTTACCTCCTTATGTTGTGATTGATACTCATAGGGCAAGGCAAAATAGTAGAGCGTGGATTTCCAATTCATTTTTCCACGCTCTGCGACCTACTAAGACCGAGGGTTTATTAGAATTTTCCCTTCATAACGAGCTTGGCTCACTCGTGGTCGCTAACGAGCCACTTATTTAAGGAGAACTTTATGACTGAAGAAAAAAGATTTATACAAAAACAAATTAACCTTAACCAATACACCGATATGATTCGTAAGTGGGCTTTAGACCGTGGTCTGTTGACCGCTGACGTTCAACCGCAACAGCAAATGTTAAAAACGGTTGAAGAAGTTGGAGAACTGGCACGTGGCGTAGCCTACCGAGACAAGTGGTCTACCGCCGACGCTATTGGCGACGTGTACGTTTGCTTAACAGTGTTAGCTGAGCAACTAGAGCTCAATATTGAAGAGTGTATTTGGTTAGCGTATAGCGAAATAGAAAAAAGAACTGGTACTTTAGAAGATGGACTATTCAAAAAAGATTAGTTTGACCTTACTTTACCATGTAGTTGATCACCCCTATTATTTAGGTATAACTAATTAATACCGTAGGAGGTAAAAATGCAACAAGAAGTATTTAAGGCTGGACATAATGAAGGCTGTTATTTAATTGTTATGAAAAAACCATACAACGGTGCGTGGCGTATTGACCCTAGCACTAGGTTCTTAATTCGTAACCGTGACGACATAGGTGAAAGTGTATTTACTACTATAGCCCATGACAAAAAGCTACAAGATATTTACACCAATATCGGTAACCGCATGTGGGGTAGCGTCGGTGACGACGACTTGATGGAGGGGTTAGTATGAGTGAACTATTATTTGAAGTATTACGAGCTGTTGCTTTATTAGCTTGTATAGTTTTACCAGCGTGGGCTTTTGTTAAGTCTGAAGACGGGGAGGAAATGTAATGAACGCAGTTGAAAATACATTAGAAAATTGGTATCTATTAGGTACTAGTACTCACGCAATACTGCTTGGATTGCTATTAGGTATTTCCATTGCCTACGCTATCTATTTAAGCAAAGAGTCAATCAAAAGTATAAAACACACATTTGATAAAAAAATATTTACACACTATTCAAAAAAAGTGTGTGGGGAGAAAACGTAATGGCTAGTACTTGGTTAAATAAACAACTTGTAGAAAAATACTCTGACGAGTATGACGAGCTACATAACTTTTTTGAGTCAGTAGATATTTACGGCGGTTTAAACAGTATTGAGCATTTTGACTTTTGGCGTGTTGACAAAACTAATGAAGAAGAATACTACATATTCGATACCAATAAACGAGTTTACTATAAAGGTTGGTCAACTAACATAATTAATCAATTACCCATAGAAGACCTTGAGTTACTTCTACAGTGGGTAGCCGAACACATACTATTAAAGGAGGACGTAGAGTGAGTAGACTAAAAGACCTAATAATAGAAATACAAGAAGACATTGAGTTCGCTAAAGATAGTGGAATTAAAGTAACACGTGACGGAATTATTGGTCTTGTAAAAGAAGTTAAGCCGATGATTAGTAAATCTTTTATCGGTGACGTTTACGACCTAATGCACGATGAACGCAATTAATTATATTTGGGGATGGTACAGTATGGAAAAAGATATACAAAACTACATAAAGAACTATGACGGTGAAGACTTTAACGCTCTACGTGACCAGTTGTACGTGGCTTTTCCGCACGTGGCTACTAAGGTTATTGACAGAGCTGTGGTAAAAGCGGAGCTTGATACAGCTCTTTATAACCATGGTGACGTAGAGTTTTTACGTAGGATGATACGTGCTGCTCAAGAAGAACTTAACTCGTAATTTACCCCCTATACCTATAGTTGATCAAAAGCCTAGGACGCGTTGTGAGCGTTTTTAAGGCTTTGATTAGGCTACCCTTACCTACCCCTTACCCCTATACATCAAACGGTCACACCGCCTTAAATTATTTTTTGAGTTTACTATACCATCAGGTTGATCGTTTTTATACTAGTTATATAGTTAATAATAAATGGAGGATTTAACTTATGTTGATTAATAAAAAGTCTAAAAGACCTAAACCAATACAAATAGTTGCTCGAGATATAATTGAGGATATTGAAAATATCTCAGATATCATTGAAGCAAAAATAGGTATAAAGATTAATAATATGGATATTATTCGTCTTTTACTTAAGACCTATTATGAGGTGAATAATAATGGCTAAAGTACAGCCAATATTACCTAACGGTGTTATACCTAACGAGGCAGCCAATGACCTCAGTTATACTACTTACAGTAATGCGGATATTTATCCGCATTGCGTTACTCTTAGTATGCCTTATGAGCACAACTATGATTACGAAGACCTGCGTATAAACGCTCCTGACGGAGAGTGGCAAGTTGCTGAGTTTACTTTCCATTGGGAAGAGGACGAAAGAAGAGACAGGTGGTTTACTAGTACTACTTTAGTAAAGGTCAAAGACGGAATATTAGACGTGCCTACGCTAGTAAAAGCAGCAGCAGAGGTACGTGAGCAGCACCGTTATCACGGTATGTTTCTTGAAAAGGTTGAGTTCGTACCCAGCTTTGAGGGTAGCGGTAAGGGTTATTTAAGTATTGTCTGGGGCAGTTAATACCTATTGCTATTATAGAGAACTCTTCGAGAAAAAAATAATTTTCATTTTTCATTCAATTTAGCCAATACGCCAATATCCGTGGTCCGGAGACCATCG
>Ga0208767_1001612_pt1 | contig 17693 bp, 16 predicted proteins | sample VirMetDEL_Mar_21_FD_184514 | JGI IMG/M metagenome (GOLD analysis project Ga0208767, IMG submission 184514) | Aqueous microbial communities from the Delaware River and Bay under freshwater to marine salinity gradient to study organic matter... | ecosystem: Environmental > Aquatic > Marine >... | reverse complement strand
TGTCATATTAGTTCTTCTCCTATGTTGTATTGATATTCATATCCTTGGTTCATTATAAATAAATTTTCTTTTGCTCGTGTAATACCAACAAAAAATAATCTATGTTCTGTATCTTTATTTTTTAATGCCGCCTCGTATATGATTCTTTCTAAATCTGTAAATAGAATTACATTTTCTGCTTCTTCTCCTTTAACAGAATGTATTGTAGATAATTTTATTCTTGCAGGTTTGCTTAGATCCTCGCCGCTCGCTACTAGCTCCTTGATATAATCCTTCTGGTAGTCTTTAAAATTTAATACAGACCAATCTCCATGTGCCTTGAGTCCATGATCTAGTCTCAGTTCATCCATGTCAATAGAATCAACAGAGGATAGAGACTTGCCGCTAGAGAATCCATATTTGACATCGTCATTCTCATATTTTAAATATTCATAAATATTTTGAGCTTCCTCTCCAGATATATTTGCACCTTTGTTTAATCGGTCCCAATCATTTATGGCTTTAATAACCTCTAAAGGTAGTAAGTCATTGAATTTACAGTCAAATCTAATGCCGGTATTTTGTAAATAAGGCACTAATTTTTTCATTTGTTCATTAGTTCTAGTTAAAATCATCCATTGACCTTTTGTAAAATCAATATCTTCTATCTCTAAATTTTCTATTACCTTACCTTCTGCATCTCTAGGCTGCCAAATTTTCTCTCTTCTTTCATCAATGTTTTCTAAAACAGATAATGCAACTTTATGCACTGCACGTGGCACTCTTCGAGATTGAGTTTGATGATCGGGAGTCCCTTTAAGATTTATAAATATTTTAGGGTCAGCCCCTTGAAACGCGTAGATAGCTTGATCGTCATCCCCTGCAATGTATGAACGTTTACACAGGGATTCAATGTAAAAGAACATGTCCCACTGCAAGGGATTTAGATCTTGGGCTTCATCAAGAAAAACACAGTCAAGGGAGGGACATATTTTTTTCTCAACAAAATCTGAAATCATGTCTGAAAATTCAAACATGTTATAATCTTGTTTATAAGATATTATATCTTCATTCAATTGTTCTAATAAAGGTTCACTTATAAAATCTATTAAATCAAGTTCTATAGCTGCATCCTGTAATTCTATTTTACGTGATCTAGAATACTCTATAATTTTCATGTATTGATTTTTATATTCGTGATGACCATTCTCATGTTCAACCGTTTCAAAATGCATATCTGTGTGACCATATTTATTTTTAAATGCATTCCAGTTTTTATCTTTTAATAATTGTGTAGAGGTATCTATATTCAATTGTTTAGTTCCCATAGAGTGCATTGTACATATCCAATCAAATTCAAAAGTTGGATATTCTTTTTGTATTCTTTCTCTTGCTTCATTAGCTGCTGCATTACTAAAAGTAATGTAACAAATCTTTTTAGGATTAACTTTATTTACAATCAATTCATTATGTAAATGTTTATGAATCAATGTATGTGTTTTCCCTGTACCTGGAGGACCTGCTATCACTGTTCTCATTCAAATGGTGCCGGTTCTTTTTTAATTTTAACAGGTATATATTTTTCTACTGCTATCTTTTCTACAGACCAAACCTTAACACTTTTATCACTTATTTTTTTAACTTCTTGCTTGGCTTTAAACAAATCTTCTAGTAATCTTATTGTTTTATTTTTTGGATAAGTTTTCTCTGACCAAGATTTAGTTCTAATTAAATATAACCAGAAGTCTTTAAATTTAAAATAACTAAAACCATTTTCAGAATAAGGTTTTCTTTTTAATATTGAATCCCAGTCTTTACCATCACGACTTACAAAGTCTGTAAGTATTTCTTTTAATTGTATATCTACCTTAGTATCATCAGGAGCTTGTATTGGATCCATATTCTTCATTAGTTTTGCTAACATCTTTCTCCATATTAACTTACCTACTGGAAGTAATGGTGTTCCAAGTTCTGTCATGCAAACTACACTAAATTTTTCAGGGTCATGTAAGGTTGGCCCATCAACTTCTATAGTATCTTCATCCACAGTTACAAAAAATATTGGTGGATCTGACTCATACTTTCTAATGGTAGTAATTGCAGGCATTCTAACCTCATCACCTTTTCCAAATTGTTTTGTGTAACAAAGTCTTTCATCACAAAAATTACATATAGGTTTATCTTTACATCTATAATCATAATCTTTCTTTTCGACCTGTTCTTTAATTCTTATAACATCTTCAGGAGACATTATAGGTTTTACATATTTTTCATTATTGTAATTATTTAAATCTTCTTTCCATCCTGTTGGGTTTGCTTTTTTTAAATACACTCCAATATTAAATAAACCATTGTCTCTACCTGATGCTGCAACTTCTCCATTACCTTCTGTAATAGGTCCATTTTTAATTATCGTATTTAAACATGGTGGACCATTTGGAAAAGGTTCATCTACTTTTGTATTATCTTTTACAGCTAAAAAATCTCTCAACTGTTCTTCTGTCTGAACATATTTTTCATATTCTTCTACAAATTTTTCTATCGTTAAAGAATTACCATCATCTCCAATTGCGTATCTAACAGTTCTATCTCCACCGTGATAAGGCATATTTAAAAAATTACCAATGTCTCCTCTATCTGCTTTAATTGTAGATTGTTTTGGAAATATTTCTGCTTTCGCATGACCTAACGCAGATGCTATCATCTGTAATTTTTGTCTCATCAAAGATGCAGGTATAAAAAATCTTGTAAATAAAAATACGTGCGCACCACCTGACTTTGATCTAAATACAATCAAAGGAAATTTTTTACTTCTAATTTTATTTATTAATTTTTTGTGATCAAAAGGATAAGTATCTATATCTACACATCCCCATTTACATTGATTGTTTTCATTTATTGGAACAATACCTAAAGCAGGTTCAACTCCATTTAAATGTTTTTCCCATAACTCATTAGTTACTGGACTTTTAACTGTATAAGATTTGACTTCGTTTTTACCATCAGCTCTTATTTCATTTGTAATTTTAGTGGCACCATATGCACCTTCTAAACCTGCAAATATATTTTTTAATCTTTCTAACATTAATCCCTTTATGTATGTTGATTGGGCGCCACAGTTGTAGCGCCCAATTGTGTCAATTATTTGTTCTGTTTTTCAAGACTATCGTGGAAGTCTTTAGCTCTCTGATATATCTCAGCATTTTGCACTGGACCTTCAGATTGAACTGCAAAACCATACCACTGATTACCTTTACCAGAATTTAAAACTGAGGTTAATCTGTAAGAGAAAGCAAATGATGCAGGTGTAAATGAACCTTGATCATCTTTCATAGTCTGAGACATTTGAAGTGATTGCCATTTTCTTGCAACTTTGCCTTGAGATGCACTCATAGAAATAAGTGCGGTCTCTGCTTTGCCATCATCACCAAGTATGATTACAAAGTTTTGGTGTACAGTTAAAATGTAATTACCATTTTCTAATCTATCTTTACCACCATCTTTAGTAGTCTTAGATAAAATATCAGAATCAGCGGGAAAGATTTGTTCTGGTCTACCTGAACCAGTACCAAATTCTGCCCACTCTTGGTATTCCATTTTATAGTAACAAGGAATAACACTTATTCCTTTATCACCGTCATATAGTCTTTTAGTAACTATATTTAAGAACATTCCAGGCTCAGCACCTTCAACATAATTTTGATTACGTTTTTGTGCTTCTCCAGAACCATTCTGTAAAAGTTTTAAGATTGGTAAAGCAAGAGATTCTTGTCTTACGTTCTCAAAACCTTTATCTGCATCATCTCTAAATAAAATAGTAGATGGTGTTTGTGCTGTTTTCTTTACAGCTACGTCTTTATTTTCCATAGTTTAACTCCTTTTTATATTTGTACGGTTACCTACGTAAGTTTTAAAGCAATCAGGAAGTTCGATTCCAGACTCGTTGCACTCCCTGACTACTCCTTTAAGGGTCTGAGGATGCACGCCTACTTTCTGGACAGGTTCGTATCCTTGACCTTTTGCAAGGACAGCATATTGTGCTGCCTTGTTATCTTCGCCACGACCAAAGGTAACGGTAATATCATTTTTAATAATATCACCTCGACCGTTTTCACGAAGCCATTCAAAAGCCTCTTCCTGTCTATCAGGAAGAATAGATGCACTATAAAAGTTTCCTACTTCTACAGTCTCACCATCTTTGAGCTTTAATTTTGTAATGTTCATATCCTTCATCATTTCAGGAATTTCAAATTGAGAAATAATGTTGGCTTTTTCTTTTAATTTTTTTATGCCTAATTCTGCATTAGCAATTTCATCTTCTAAATCTTTTAATTGCTGCACCTTATCTGTTAATTGTTTTGGATCAACAACAGCTTTAATTGCATCTACTTTATCTTTTCTAAAATTTACGTCACTCATATTATAACCTTTCTATTTCTTTCTAATATAGTCCTATATTTTATTTTGTCAAGAGGACTCTCGTTGATATAAATCAATCTCAATTGGATAATACCTTCTTTCTTGTTTGTCCCATTTTAGTAATTTATATTTGCCGGTAGTTATATCAGAAACTACTGAACACGCAACACCAATTATTGCAGGATCACCTGTAAGTAGTAAATAATCATCAGGTGTATAATTAGTTAATAATTTTCTTAATTTAAAAACTAAAGGACCTGCACTTAAAATAATTTGTGCATTCTCTGGTAGTAAAACTTTTAATTCACCATATTCACTCGCACCAATAATATTTATTTTGGGACGACCTTCTCTAGTTCCAGGAACATCCTGAATTACATAAACTTTATTTTTCATATTTCTTGACTTCTTTTATACTAAATGATAAAGGGTTTCAATAGAAAGAAGAAACTATTATGTTGAATTATAAATTCAAAAGTAAGCCTTTTGATCATCAATTAAAAGCGCTTGAAATGTCTTGGGATAAAGAAGTATTTGCATACTTTATGGAGATGGGTACCGGTAAATCTAAGGTGCTTATTGATAATATTGCTATGCTTTATGACAAAGGTAAAATTAATGGAGCACTTATTATTGCTCCTAAAGGTGTATATAAAAATTGGTATGATGGAGAAATTCCAAATCACTTACCTGATCATATAGAAAAGAAAATTGGTTTTTGGCAAACAAAACCAGATGCTCCTGATATGAAAGCAATGTTCAAAACAGATGAAGATTTACATATTTGTATTATGAATGTTGAAGCGTTCTCAACTAAAAAAGGATTACAATATGCGTGGAAGTTTTTAAACTCTCACAGAGCATTAGTAGGTATTGATGAATCAACTACGATAAAAAATCCTAGTGCTAAAAGAACTAAAGCAATTTTAGATTTATCTAAATATGCAAAGTATAGAAGAATACTTACTGGTTCTCCTGTTACTAAATCACCTTTAGATTTATTTAGTCAATGTCAATTTTTAGATCCTTGGTTATTAGATCAACAATCTTTTTATGCATTTAGAACTCGTTACGCAATTTGTAGAAAGATAAATGTATCAGGTAGACAAGTTGAAATAGTAGTTGGATATAGAAATCTTGGTGAGCTATCAGAAAAATTAAAACCATTTTCTTACAGGGTTTTAAAAGATGATTGTTTAGATTTACCTAAAAAAACTTTTATGAAAAGAGTTATTCAATTAACTGATGAACAGAAAAAATTATACAAACAAATGAAAGAACAGGCTTTAGCTATGTTAAATGGTAAGATGACAACTACTGCAACTGTAATTACTCAAATGATGAGACTGCATCAAATTACTTGTGGTCATTTTAAAGCAGATGATGATTCTGTCCAAGAAGTTAAAAGTAATAGACTTAATGAATTAATGGACGTGGTATCTGAAATGGAAGGCAAGGCTGTGATATGGGCACACTATAGACATGATATAAAAAGTATTGTTGATGCATTAGAAAAAAAATATCCTGGTGAAACAGTTACATATTTTGGTGATACCACTACTGATGATAGACAAAAAGCAATTAAAGAAATACAAAATCCAGATTCTAAAGTAAGATTTATTGTAGGCACACCACAAACTGGTGGTTATGGTATTACACTTACTGGTGCATCTACCATGATTTATTATTCTAATGGTTATGATTTAGAAAAACGTCAACAGTCAGAAGCTCGTATTGATAGAATAGGTCAAGAAAAACCTATGACCTATATAGATATAATTGCTGAAGGTACTATTGATGAAAAAATCGTAAAAGCTTTAAGAGATAAAATAAATATCGCATCTGAAATTATGGGTGAAGAACTTAAAGATTGGATTTAAAATATTCCAAAATATTTTGCAGCTACAGCACCAAGTGCTGCAATAATTAATCCTAATATATAATCTATTTTTTTAGAAGTTTTATCTATGTCTTCATGCATATGTTTTAAATGATTATCTTTAATTGTATGTATATCTTTTTTTAAACCTTTAATATGTCCGTACAACGCTATTAAATGCTCTCCTGTTGTTTTCGGATCTCTTGCCATTATAGAACCCTGTTCTCCACTTGTCTTAATACTTCTTTATCAAAACCAGATAAATCTACACCTGCATTATTTAAGAAATTCTTAGCAATACCATCACCATTGTAATCTGCAAATTCAATATCTTTAATAAATATTCTTCTACCAGATGTATCTAGTGAATAAACAACTGGAATCTTGTCAATCTTAACTGCAACTGGACTATCTTTAACCATAATAAATTTACCATCTTCTTTAACATAGTGACTACCGGCAACTGTAACGCCTTTGTAATCATGTATTTCATCAGCTGCTTTAAATTGAAATACACCTGTAACTTCTCCGCCTTTAGTATCATCACCAAGTTTAATATCTTTAATTTTCTTTTCACTACCATCAGCCATTTGAACAGGAGTGTTTGGATCAAAACAAAAACCACCATAACCAGATTCACCACTGCTTGATGATCTACCACCAGAAAGATCTCCGCTTGCATTTCCAAAACCAGCATCTGAAGTAACTGCACCAGTGTCTTGAATTCCAAATCCAACATTTGCATCTACTTCTCCAAAATTAGCTCCAAGAGCAGCAGGCCCTACTCCAAAATTACCACCTAATCCTGTTATCCCTCTACCAGTAAAAGCATTGTACGCTTTATTTCCTAAAAATGCTCCAACAGGGCCCCCAATAATTCCACCAAATATACTTCCAACATTTGTATTACTTTTAATCGCATCAAATAGACCACCAATTGAAGTTATTCCAGCATTAGCTTGAGTGGGATCTATTACATTTGTATTGTTATCATTTTCTCCGCCAGCTGCTTGTTGCTGTTGTAAATATAATAAATAATTAGGGTCTGTTACAGGAGACGTCATAACCGGTGAAGCTTTTGCTTGATTTAAATAACTTTGATATAGGTCATAAACACTCATTATACTAATCCTCTTTGTCGTAATCTAATTTGTTGTTCTTCAGGTGATAATAAAGCTAATTCCGTAGGTGTCAATCCCTGAGCTGTAGTTAATCCTTGAGGCTGTGTTTGACCAATAATACTGTTATTTGGCATAGGTTGTGGTGGTAATGGAGGAACTTGAGTTACAGGTTCTCCTTCAAATCCAGGTAAAAATTCTTTATAAAAATTGTAATCTATAAATTCATCAAAATTATCATCTAATGATAAACTTCTTAAATCTAAAGTTACATCTCTTAATGTACTAAATGCTTCTTTATATGGGTTTGGCTCACCAATTGTATCTTCTATTTCATCAAACTGTCTACGTATATTATCTGAAATTTCATAAGGTGCAAATTTACCTCTTAACAATCTTATATAATCATTACTTAATTGTCGATCAACAAACTCTCTTCTAATATCTAAGTCATTAGCTCCCAATGTTTCAGCAGCTAATAAGTCATCTCTCATTTGTTTTTGAACTAAAAATCTACCTTTGTTTGCTTTAATAAATCTATCTAAAACTTGTTCAGGTGTCTTAGGACCACCTCTTAACAATCCTTCTTGACCACCTGTAAATAATCTTCTAGCTTCCCTTAAACCTCTTTGATAGTCAGCTAATTTAAATCCCATAGATTTAATTGGATCTAATTTAACTACACGGAAACCTGCAAAACCTAAAAGCTCATCTGGTAATTCAAAAAACTCTCCACGTTCTGATGGTTTATCTAAAGCAGTATTATAAATTCTTGTTAACGTTGGATAAGAAAAAGGCATCATAGCATCAGCTAAATGATCTATAGAATTTTTAATTACTGTTCCTGGTTCAGTTGCTAATTGTGTGTCAGTCCAAATCTCTCTACCATCTTTACTTCTTCCACCTCTAATAGTTAGGTCTAATAAAGCTTGAGTATAAATTGCTTCAGATATAAAAGGTGATGCAAGTTCCCCTGCAGCTTGTGACATACCTTTTAATAAACCAGGCATCAAAGCTTGTTCATCTGTAATTCCATTTTGAATATTATTAAGTAAAGTCTGTACAGGTCTAATTGCAGTATCATATGCATTACCGTGACTAAAATCTACATATTTTAATTCACCTGTATCTTCATCTCTTATTGGAAGTATTGTAGAATTTTTTGACCACTGAGGTAAATATCTTTTCATTGCTTCCATTTCTTCATTAGTTACGTCATATAAAGCTTGGAAACCTTTTTGTATTCCATAAGGAGCTGCACCTAAGACTGTCGTTAAACCTAATAATCTTTTCATACCAATAGATCTTAATGCAGGATCATTAATTTCTTGTATTCCTCTGTGTGCAATATTAGTTGTAGTTCTCAATATTTCAGATGGGAAAGACATAAAGGTACCAAGAGGAAGTCTTCTTAATGCTCTAACTGTATCCGATACATAAGCGTAATTAGGAACTGTGTTTCTTACAATGTTAGCTGCTTCTTGATCTAAAAAATCTTCTGTAAATTCTTTACCTGCTTTTGTATATGCATTTTTTAATCTTGATCGTTCTACTGCAAAGTTTGCAATTTTAAATAAATCATCTTCAGCAGTATATAAATCTTCTGCAAATTTCATTCCTTTTTTAGCACCACGAATACCACCTCCTAAAAGTTTTTTACCCATGGATTCTAAAGGTCTATCTATATTTAAATTTTCTCCAAACCTAACATCTTTTAATAAGTTTTTAATATCTCCTAATTGAACTTGTGAATTAACTACTCCTAGTTTTAATAATTTTTGATAAGCTTGTGATTGTTCTTTAGTTGATTTTCCAATTTGTAAATCACCAAAAGCATCTTTAAATGCTCTACCTACCACTCTAGGATCTTCAAACATAATACCATTAGCTGCAGAAAAACCTGTAGCTGAAAATAAGTTTCTAAAGTGTGTTACCGGTGATAATATTGTTTTAGCAACTTGAGCTATTCCTTTAGGTGCTAATATTAAATTTCTATAAATCCAAGTCCCTAGCTCCTCGACACCAGTTGCTCCTTCTCGTGGCTCGAATAAAAATTTAAATGCTTTAGAACTATCACCTAGTCCTTCAGCAATAGCTTTAGAAGTATATAAACCCTGTAATGGATTAACTGCAAAATCATCTTTAAAGAAAGGTGCTAGATAATCATCTAATGCAACTATTTCTTGGTTAGGTAAAGCTCTTTCAGCTTTTAAATTTTTAACATCATCTAAAGAAAAAAAGAAACCTTCTTCACCAGGACCGCCTTGTTTTAAACCACCTACTACATCTGCTTTAACTTTTTCATCTGATCTAGCTAAATTTTCAAGTAATTCATTTCTTCTTGCTACACCTGAAAGTCTTGCCATACCATTATAAACAGCAAATCTAGGGTCTTCTATTTTACCATAAAGTTCTCTAAATACTTTACTTCCTTCTCCAATAACTTGATCCATCTTTTGACCATTAATATCTCTCTCCACAACTTGTTTGAAATATTTTTTAGTTGTAACGTCGTTAGAACCAGGGGTTAGATTAATATATTTTGTAAAAGGTAATTGTTTTGGTGATCTAGCTTCTGTTGCATTTTTTAAAACATTGTTAACTAAGGTATCTGCTTCCATATCTGTTAATCCATTTTTAACTGGATCAAATCCTGGTGTTTTTCTATTTGCAAATCTATGGTATCTTTTAAATAATTCTTTAGCATTATTAACTGCCTCATCTGTAGGTCTATAATTTAAAAAAGGTAAAGAAGATTTATCTTCAAATATTTGATATGTATTTCCTAAATATTCTTTTGTTCTTTCCCCTAATAAATTTTTAAGTTGTGCAACATCTTTTGGTGCATTTGAACTCATTTCAATTAAACTTGTAAACTTATTTCTTGCATCATCTATTGTTTGAAATAAATTATTAATACCTTCTTGATTTAAACCTTTTTTATTTAAAGTCTCTGTCAATGCTTCTTTTGCAGGTCTTGGTATTGCTTCATCAAATTTACCAGAAAACATAGTGTCATTTATTTCTTTTAATAATAATTGTTTTTCTTTCCCTGTAGATTTATTGAAAGAAGCTTTTAATACGGGAAACATTTTATCGACTTCGGTATCAATACTTTTTACGATTCTCATTGCTTCGTTTGTGTCGGCCATTGTAGCGCCTTTTTCTGCCATCTTAGATTCAAAAATTTCTTGTGGTTTTGCACCTCTTGCTCTTAATGCAGAAAATGTTTTATTATAAAATTGATCTAATTTTGAGTTACTAAATTCTAGCCGCTTGCCTCTCGTTGCTGCAGCCTTAATTCCTTTACCTACACCATAAACAATAGGTGTAGTTAATAATGCTTCTGATCCAAACTTAACTCTGTTTAATAATTTTCTTCCTGCATCTTCTTTACCACCTTCGTCAGTTACAGAAGTTAATTGTGTAGGCCCTGCTTCAAATGCATCTCCTAAACTTCCAATATCTTCTACATCTGCAACAAAAGCTTCTCCTATTGCACCGCCAGTAACACCGGCTGCGAATCTTGCAGTCTTTGCTTTTTTATTTAATTCACCTGCTGTACCTAATGCTTTAGATACATTAGGACTAGCAAGGTTTGCATAGTTACCTAATTTTTTTGCTTTGATTGCTTTATCTGCTAATTTAGTTGCAAGTTTAAAACCATAACCACCTGGAACTGCAATTTGTGTGATGGCTTCTGTTAATTTACCAACAGCTCTTGTTCTTGCTACTTCTTCAAATGGATTTATTTTATCAAAAAATTTTTCTACATCTGCTGCAGTGTTTGTATCTAAACCTAAATCAATAAGTTCAGCTCCTAATGATACAACACCTTCTGGAATTTTTATAAGTCCTGATGCAATACCAGATACACCGGCTACAATTGCATTTGTTTCACTACCTTTTTCTTCATCAAGAAGATTAAATGACTCAAACTCATCGTACTTTGTAGTCATTAGCCCCTACCAGATCTAGTTTGTCCTTCTACGATATATGGATTTGTAACTACTTTTTCTGTTGAAATTTTAGGAACTGTAGATGTTTGATCTTCAATAGAAGTTGCACTTAAAGGATCATCTATTTGAGTTGAAATACCATTTTGAATTTCTAAATACACATCATATTTAGGATCATAGTAAATACCATCAGGTTTGTTTTTAGCTTTTCTACTATAGTCAATTTTACCACCTTTTGTTCTAGTACCATCAATATATCCTTGAACAGGTTTATTAGTTTTCTCTTCAATAGCATCTTTTTTCTTTTGGAAATTGTAATATTTTTCTGCTTCTGGTTTTTCTAATAAATATTGTTTTTGAATAATTTCAATATCATCTTGTTTAATACCTTCTTTAAATCTTTCACCTACACCATAAGTAGATTCTTGAATTATTTTTTTAGCTTCTGAATTTACTCTTGCAGCATAATCTTCAGTAGACTCACCTGATTTTTGTGGTCCTACGATAATTTCAGCTTTCTTTTGAGCATCTAATAATTTATTTTCATTTTTAATTCTTGCTAATCTCTCTGCACTTCTTTGTTCGATTGCAGTTTTAGCAGTTAACATTGCAGCTGGGTCTTGTTTTAGTTTGGACATTTCTGCTAATGCTTGTTCAGTAGGTCCTCTAAATGCAGTAGCAATTGCACCTAATGTACCTTTACCTGCACCTTCACCAGATACTAGTCCTAAGCCACCTCTAATTAATAAATTAGCAAGTACATCACTTCTCTCTTGTTGAACATCTCTACCATAACCTGCTTGTGCAGTTTCATAAACATCTTTTAAAAATGGATCATCTTTAATTAAATCCTGCATAGTTACTCTATCACCTTCTTGATATTTTGCTCTACCACCAGATGCTAAAGACATAACACCATTCATAACTTGTCCACCTTTTCTGAACATAGGTCTTTTTAAAATCTTACTCATTTAAAATCCAAATGCTTTTGTACCTTGACCTACGAGTTTATATATTCCTGCTAGTGTTGAAGCTGTTCCTAATGCAGTTGATAACGGACTAGGTGAAGGTGTAATTGTTTGTTGTGTTTGTTGTGGGTATCCAGAAATTAAACCCATTACTCCAGAACCTAAAGCTTGTGTAGCTTGATAAGGTTGATACGCTTGTTGATACGCAAGTTGTCTTTGTGCTTCCAATTCTGCTTGTTGTCTAGCTTGTTGTTGAGAACCTAATGCAGTTAATCCTGCGATCTGAGTTCCAACTGCTGCTGGAGCTTGTTGAGCTAAATTAATTTGATTTAAAAAACCTTGTTGTGCTGCTTGTTGAGCTTGTGTAAAACCCTGTTGTTGTAACTGAGCTTGTAATGCTGCTCTGTTTCTATCTGACTCTGATTGATACACTGCTTCTTGCACCGCGCCTCTACCTTGACCAAACGCGCCTGCAGCTACTTGTTTTGCTCTTAAACCTGGTAAACCTCTTTGAGCTTGTAAATCATACTCTTGTAAAGTTGATTGAATTACATCTTGTTGATATGGAGACATGTACTGCTGATATGCAGTAGGACCTGTTCCTGCAGCTGCTGCTTGTAAATAAGGTTCATAAGAACCAAGTCCACCTGCTAAACTTTCAGCTTGTGTAGTTAATGCTCCAGGACCCGCTACAAATTGCGGTCCATATAATTTTGATACATCTATTTCTTTTAGACCACCTACCGTTTTCGTTAATTCATCTGCATAAGTTTTTCCTAATGCCTCAATAAACTCTGCCGGTAATTGTCGTACTTCTTGAACTTCAGCCATTAAACCCTTCCTCCATTTTCTAAGGTCTTCATTACGTTATACAGTCTTTCTGCACCCTTTTCAACATCTCCATTACCCGCTCCTCTAACTGCATCTGCAGTCATTACGAACTCATTTTTAGATAACATTGCAGGGACATCGTCTGCTTTTTCTTTAATTCCTACTGGTACAAAACCACCTTCTTCTCTATAATCTAATTCTTTTACACCTTGTTGATTTTCTCTAGGTTCACCCATAGGTCCACCATATGCTGCGTTTTCTCTTATATAATCTATTACTTCTTCTTCATTCATTTTCGGATTTAAATTCATCATATACTTTGCTTGCAACTGTTTAACTGGAGAAGACATTTGTAATTTTTTAAATATTTCAGGATTACTGTTTATCATTTTTGTTATTAAACCACCTAACCCATATTCTTGTCTTCCCATAATTTCGTTATATTCTTCTCTAGATATTTGTCCTTTTTTAAAAGCTTTTACAGCTAATTCTTTCATAAACATTTCTCTAGTATCTTCAGATAAAGTATTCATACCTCTTTCACTCATAACTTCATTCAATAAATATTTTTGAATAGGTTTTTCTTTTGGAATAATATCGTTGTAATTTTGAGGATTATATTTACGATCTAATTCTTCAGCTCTTTTTCTATAGTATTCTTCTTCACCCTCTGTATCAATAAGTTCCATAAATTTGTATTCTTTGTTTGCACCCTCTGCAAATCCTATTCTACCGCCATTGGCTGCATATTCTCTAGTTTGTTCTTCAGCAAATTGAGCTGCTTCTTCATCTGTAGCTTTTTGATTTAAATTTTTATAATATTGTATAAGATAATTTTTTACTCCTTGAGGATCTCTTGCAAAAGCTTCCTTAGCTTTTTCTTGATCACCTCCGAATAAAGAACCTAATATTCCTCCTCCAATAGCTAGCGCTGCACCAGATTTACCCGTTACCAAATCAGTTATACCACCACCTGTTATAGATGATAAAGCACTACCAAAAGGACTTTGCATAATATCTCCGCCAACACTTAATGCTTTTAAAGGATTTAAACTTCCTTTACCAAAAAAACTTGCACCTGGTAAATTACCCAATTTAAAACCACCTGCACTAAAACCACCACCTAATCCATATGTACCAGCAGCAAGTAATGCTAGTTTACCCACATCTGATGAAGCAAAATCTTTTACAGCACCTGCTGCACCTTTAACGGCTGATTTTACTCCTTTAGCAATTTTTTTTATAAAAAATGATGGAACACCACTAGAGTTAATAGGCATACCTGCACCTCCCATATATTTAAGCATCGCTGCTTCTTGTGGATTAATATATGCAAGAAACTCACCTGGAAGGGCTTGTGATTCTAAGACATCTTTAGCTTTTTTTAAACTAGTTATGCCTCCACCTTCATATAATTGTCTTTTCATTTGTGATCTTGAAATAGCCATAATTCCTATAATATTGTTAACAATGTGGCAGGCATAGAAGTCCTGAATTTTAGTAATTTACTAGTTTTTATTGCACTAGTCAATCATTTTTGAAAGTTAGATCGTCCATTAGACGACCTGTATATCTATATTCTCCAACATGAGTAATATACTCATCAACTAAAATATGACATTTACCACCTATTTCAGCCCATCTTTTACAGAAACCAAAATCTTCTCCGTAATACCTTTTAGTTTCTGGCTCGTGGTAAGTATCAAAGAAGTTATAAAAGTATTCTTTTTCTACTTGTTGACCATTTAAAATAGTGGGTTGATTTATTTTTTTATCTGGAAATGCTTTAATCATTTTTTCAAATACAGATCTTTTAATTAACATACATCCAGTAGGCGCATGAGAGACTTCTGCAATACCATTAACAACTGTAATCTGTTCTTTGTTTTCCATTTTTATAGGCCAAGTATATCCTTGTTTAGATAATACATCGGGTTCCATATTACCTTTTAAATTAATACGATTATAAACTTTTTGCCAATCAATAGCTTTTAATGGATAAGGTGCAGCTATAACATCTTTATCTGCAGCTATAAGTTTCATTATAGTTTCTGTTTTAAATTCAATATCTGAATCTATAAATAATAAATGTGTATATTTATCTCCTTCTTCTAAAAAACCATTAACACATAAGTTTCTACCTTGTGTAACTAAAGATGATTTTAATAATGAAAAAGAAACCAATATATTTTTCATCAAACAATCTTGTTGAAATTTTAATAATGATTGTGTGTAATGTATAGAACATTCACTATGTACCGGTGTTGCTAAAAATATTCTAGGCAAATCAGTATTTTTTTGTTCAGGGGTAGCTTTTGGATTTGGGTTAATCCATATGGGTTTACTTGGATCTTGCATCTAATGCTCCTTTCAAAAATTGTGTCCAGGCGTTTCCTTGCTTAGACCAGTTATAAAAATGGTTTGTATAATCTATCTGTCTTTCTAAATGTTTTACAATACCTTCTGATGTTAAATTATTTGCTACAGCTTCTATTGCAAAAGCAAAATTTCTAGCAAGTGTTAAATGATTTCCTTGATAAGGAACATAAGAACTAAATTCAGCACATGTTTCATATAATGCTCCATAATCAGTTGTAATAACATATAAACCAGCTGCCATTGCTTCTATAGCTGATATACAAAATGTCTCTTCCCATATGCATGGATAAGCAAATATATCATACTCATGTAAATGTTCTTTGATATATTCATTAGGCTTATATCCAATGTAGTTTACATTAGGTAAAGTTTTAGCTTGGTCATATAATTCTTGCCACTGTTTATCATTTGCTTCCTTAAAAGCTTGACCATAAACTTCTGTAGAAGAATATACATCTAATTCTATATTAGAATTTTTTATAAACTGCATTGCAGCAAGTATTACATTTAATCCTCTCCAAGGTGTTGGGTGAAATATAAGTTTTATCTTATCTTTCTTTTTAGTTAAATCTCTTGGTTTAATATTATCCACACCATTTTTTATTACTAATGATTTTTCTGTTGGTATATCAAACATCATTCTAAATTTTTCATAATTCCAATGTGAGTTAAATACATACCAATCATATTTATTATGATTAGATTTATCTTTAAACCATGGTGCTAAATTAGGTTGATCATATGAATTCTTTTGCCAAAGAATATTCATTTTTGTTGGATGTAATGGAATTTTTTCTGGAACAGATGTTGTAATTTGAACTTGATCTAGAATATCTTTAGATACGTATTTATTTAAATATTCTAATTGTAATTCAGTTCCGCCTCTAGGATTTTTTTGCACCTTGCATCACCTTCTGAAGAAGGTCTAGTCCTTTGTTAGTAACGGTTACCGCTGTATCCACTGCTAAATCTTCTTCTTTATGATTTCTTAAAAATTCTTCTTTAGTATCGTAAACACTTCCTGTTGATTTACTTCTAAATGTTTGTTTTGTTTCTGTTTCTATTTTTACTATTTTATCCATTCTGATCTTCTCTGCTTATTTCTAGCAACGCTAGTGTTGCACTTATAGCAGATGTATCAGTAGATTCAAGAGATATAGAGTCACTTTCTTCTAATATAATTGGACCCTTTGCAATATTACAAATAGTAGGTCCAGATATAGCAGCGTGAGCTACAATATAAGATGTTGACGCTGAGTTATCAGTAATTCTTGCAGTTACAGTTTTTGATCCTGATTGATTTGTAATTTGTATATTTTGTATAATCGCATTAGCATTAGTAGGAGCTGTATATAAAGTTACAGCATCTGTTGTGCTTGGATCATAAAATCTATTTCTATATATGTTAGCCATTTGTCAGATCTACCCATTTGATTGTACCACAGACATCATCTCCATTAGATGCACCTTTAGCACATAGTGTTATTGTATCAGAAACTCCTGCTATGGTTTGGCCTATTTGATATTGAAAGTTAAATCCATCTTGTGCAAAAGCTAAACTATTAGCCCCTTTACCTGATATATAAGATTGTCCAATCACAGTTCCACCTGTTATTGTTTTTGTTCCTGTTAAATCATATTCTACATTATCAGAATAACTTGTATATGAAAACGCTGTACTTGGTGTAGCATTTTTAATTAGTTTTATTTCAAAATCAGAATTAGATATAGCTGATGCTGTAACATCTATAGGAACAATCACTGCATAAGGTCTTCCAGATTTAATTCTTATTGTTGCTAGATTGTAAAAAGTTCCTGCACTTGTTAAATTAACTCCATTTAATGAAGCTGTTCCAATAGATTGTCTTAAACCCGCTGGTGAATAACCTCCTTCAATGATAGCTGAAGAACATACTTGTTGTAAAACTGCTGCACCTGATATGGTTCCTGTTGTTTCTATTTCATATCTGATAGGTAAGTTTGCAGTTTGCATATAAACGGTATCTAAATTATTTGCATTTAAAAATGTATGTGCTGTAATAAATTTACCGTTTATTACAAAACCAACTCTAACACTTCCCATACCTAACCATTCATAATCCGTAAATAAAATAGTTGCTTTAGTTGGATCGAGTGTATAACCAGAAGCTCCTGTTCCATC
>Ga0208767_1001606_pt1 | contig 17724 bp, 23 predicted proteins | sample VirMetDEL_Mar_21_FD_184514 | JGI IMG/M metagenome (GOLD analysis project Ga0208767, IMG submission 184514) | Aqueous microbial communities from the Delaware River and Bay under freshwater to marine salinity gradient to study organic matter... | ecosystem: Environmental > Aquatic > Marine >... | reverse complement strand
AATAAGTTTCTTCTTACTTCGGGGATTATTTTAGAGGTCAGGCCAAAAAAAGGCAAGAGTTATTGGAATAGTGACCTCCTCACCACCTTCTAAAACATATTCCAAATTAACATCAGGTTGAGTTTCCTTAATGTGTTCCCTTAAAGCTCTTGAATCTCTAGCTAATAAATAATTATCAACAAATTCTCTAATACTTTTAGCTTCTCTATTACCACCTACAGAGGTAATAATATATTTTAAACGTGTAGATAGTTCAGGAGATGCATTTTTGTTTAATTTTTTAAGACCTTTAATTTCCTGATCAATTAAACTTTCATCATGACCTGTTAAAATTTTATAAGTAATTTCATTACCACTATGAGGTAAAGTAAAACTGAATTCATTAGTGCCCGGGGTAGTATCAAATTCTTTGTTTTCTAAAGTAGATAAATCAACTGTATGTTCTTCTCCTTTTATAGTGAATTTATATTCTTTACCATATCCTAAGACACGAGCTGCAATCAATAATGCGTTTTTATCTCCTACAATTAAATCCTTAATGTTAATTTTAGTTACTATTAGATCTTCAAGTAGTTTATCTAAAACAATACCTTTTTCAATATATGATTGATTAGTGAGAACATCTTCACTTCGAGCTGTCATATATTTCATTTCAACTTTACCTTCAGATAATGGGTTTTCTGGTGGGTAAACTAAACCTTTAGAAGGTAAATCAATTATCTCTGTGGGGAATTTTAATGTGGTTTCCATAAATTTTATTTAGTGTAACTTTATTGTTTGATATAAATATATTGGAGGTAAATTTTTAATATGATCTTACTAAACGATTTACCTCTATCTCCAATCTTTCAAAAGCAGCATAAATTAATTTTGATTTTTGTTCTAGCTGTTGATTCTGGAATTGGTTCAATTCTGTAATTGAAGTATTTAATTCTTTAATTTGTTTAACTAATGAATCTTTTTTCATTAAATGGTCTCTATCTATATCCTCCATTGATAAATAAATTCTTTCCTCTAAAGTAATTAATTCATCTCTTTGGTCTTGATACATTCTTACTAACCAAAAAATTACTAAAATCATTGCTGTTGTAAATACAGTAATAATTCCTAAACCCCAAGCCAATAAAACTGTTTCCATATTTAAATTATTTAACACAACATAAAAAAAGAGCTTGGGTTAACCAAGCTCTTCTTAAAATATTTAAAAATAAATCTTAGAAATTCAAGACTGCGTAATCAATTCCAAGTGTCATTTGAATTTGAACAGCAGTATTTGTAGTATCCCAGTTAAATTCAGGGAAAGTAGCATTTTTAATAAATGCACCTTTTAATACCCATTCTGAAACTACATCACCTACAGGTCCTAACACGTTTACTGTTACGTCTTTTTTATAGAAATCAGAATAACCATCTCTACCTGTTACAGATTCGTGATGTAAACGAACCCATTCCATTACAGCTTGAGCTCCTGAAGGTGTGATAGGGTCAAATAGGGTTAATGTAACATCACTCCATACTGATTTACCTTTAATTTTTCTTAAAACATTAATATGATTAAGAGGAACTTCACCATTATCAATGTTAAATCCACTTACTCCTTTAATTACATAAGAAGGAAAACCATCTACATAAAGGATAAATCTATTAGCTTGTTTTGGTTCAAAAGCCGTATAAAATATTTCGTTTGGGTCTAGTACTGCCATTTTATTATTATATTATTTGATATTCACGTATAAATATTTATTGCTTCGGTTTTTATGATGGGAATGTTGCTCCTGTTGGAAGTACATTGAAATCCAAGATAATAAATTCAGCTGTTTTAGTTGGTTGTAGATAAATAGCACCTACTAATTGGTTTCTATCTATAACATCTGGTGTATTATTTGAATCATCCATCACTACTTTAAAGGCATACAAACCTTGTCTTTGTTGTACACTTTCTAAGTATGGGTTAACACTACCTAAGAATTGGTTTCTTGTTGCTGCGGTATTTTGTTCGAATACTAAATTATCAGCTACTTGAGAAATAAATCCTTTAAGTTGAATTAATAGCCTTCTAACATTTACTCTATCAAGAGCACTTGCTTTAGTTTGTAAAGTTTTCTGACCAAATACTACGTTTCCAGCATTAGGGAATGAAGCAATTGGGTTAACTTTACCTTCATAAAGTGAATCACGATTAGCTTGAGTATATTTTCTTTCAGGTTTAATTACTGTAGATAAACCACCTCTATTTAAACCAGCAGGTGCAAACCAAGGTTCAGCTACTCTATCATTAAAGGCATAAACACCAGGAATTACTGTTGAAGCTGGTACCCAAATTAATTGGCCTGTTCCTGGATCTGATACTCTTAACCATGGAGCATAAGATGCAGCATAACTTGAATTCAATTCAGCTGCTTCTCCTGTATAAGTTAAAATTGTAGAATTGTAAGGAGCTAAATCAACTACCGCAATAGCATCTCCTCTTTCTTGACACATATTAATCAATTGAGCTACTTCAGTTGAATGTTGGCTTTGATTTAAACCAGGCATTGTAATTACATTAAACTGGAAATCATCTTGATTTGATAGTAAACTAATTGATTGAGTGTAATCATCTGGGCTAATACCTTGAACATTAGTTGCATTAATATTTTCATTAAATAATGCTGGGCTTCCTACAAATACCTCTCCAGAAGCACCACCAAATGAACCACTTTGAATTGCAGGCATAGAACCTGTAAATTCATTTTTAGCATTTCCTGAGTTATCTAAATAACGAGGAGTTGTAAAATTAACTGATTCTACTCTAATATAATTTGATCGGTTTGGATAACTTCCAGTTTCTTGTATATAATACCCATCAGTAGCATCACCTGCAAGAGTTTTTCTAGTATCACCAATTACTTTAGTAATATAATTATCAGAGAAAGGATCTAATGATAAATTAGTAAATGTTTCTAAAATTGATTTTTCTCTTTGAGTATCATTACCCCTTCTAACAGTTAAAGTAAATTGACCTGAAGAAGTATTTACAAATGGGATTTCCCATCTCACGTTATCAAGAGATCCACTTTCTAAAGCACCTGTGCTAGCTTCAGTAGAAGTACTATTCATAATATCACCCTCAGATAAAGTAGCTAATACAAAAGGAGATAAACCTGAATCAGGACCACTAGAACCTGTAGCAATAGTTGATGAAGAAGCTGCTGTAAAAGAACCTGATACTACTCTAGTAACTAATAAAGTTGTACCTCCTTCTGTGAAGTAATTATATGCTGAGTATGCAGTTAAGTGAGAATAAACACTTCCACCACTAGTGAAAGTTTCTCCAAATTTACTTACATAATCGCTGTATGAGGTAACTAGAGTAGGTATATTAACAGGACCCTTTACAGTAGGTCCAAGAATAGCAGTCCCTGCTTGAACAGGCTGCCTTGTAATAAAAGATTGATCGTTTTCTCTTGCTAAAACGCCAGGTGAGACTAATGTTTCTGCCATCTTATTTTGGGTTTTGTGATTTTATTTTGTTATAAATATTATATTTTTTATCAAAAAAACTAATTAGACACAAATTCTCCTGTTTCTATATCAATGTTTCCATCTCCATATTTTTCTTGGAGAGTTTGACCAATTTTTACTTCTCTATTTTTAAGTTCTTTAAATTTTTTTATTAATTCTTCTTTTCTTAAAGATAAATTTTGTGTTACTATTTCTAATTCTCCAAATTGTGATACTAAACTAGCATTTTCAGTTTGGATTGATTTAATTTCTTGTAATTCCTCTTGTGTTAAAACTTTTTTTTCCATTTTTTTATTTTTTATAATTATAAATATTACTTTTTTTTTTGAAAATTATAATCCAAGTGAAGAAGAAGAATAATATCCCTCACCTTTAAAGTAATCTACTCTTGCTTTCAATTCTAATTCTGTTTGAAATTGTTCTAAGTTTGGTTGAGCTGTTGATACTCTTAAACCCGGATCTAATTTATCAAAATGATAAATATCAGAACCAGTATTATAAGCTAACCACCAAATTGAATTTTCTGTTGTGTTTACTATATCCATAATCTTTATTTTTATTGTTAAGCTGGGCCACCGTCAGTAATTGACCATCCATAAGTATTTATTAAACTGTTTCTTGCTGCTTCAGCAGCTCCTCCGGAGGTATAAGTAGAATTTCCTGCATGAAAGATTACCCCGCTTTGAGGACCTTGTGCTTCCCACCCTATTAAAATAGCATCATAGTTAGTAGTCGATAATGTACACCCGTTAAACATATTTGTCATGGAAGTAACATTAGTAATATCCCAAGAAGATAAATCCTGGTCCATTGAAGTATTAAAAAATGTATAAGTTAACGAAGTACAATTAGAAGTATCCCAGCCTGACAGATCTCTATTAAAATCAGAACAATTATAAAAAGTTAGATCTAAATTTAATGCTATAACATTCCATCCTGAAATATCAGGATTAAAGCTTCCACTTACATCTCTAAATGCTTCATACATACCAACACTTGAAGTAGGAGCTAGCCAAGTATTCAAACCTATTCCTTCAAAATTACTGGCATTTCTAGAAAAACGATACATATCAGTAACACTTCTAACATCCCAATTGGATAAATCTCCATTAAATGAAGTACACCCTTCAAAGGTAGACCTTATGCTATTTACTTTTCCCGTATTCCAATTATTTAAATCTTGATTAAATGGAGTATTTTGAAAAGTTTGTCGTAAAGTTGTTACATTACTAGTATTCCAACTATTTATAGGTTGATTAAAATTACTATTTAAAAATGTTAGATACAAAGATATTACATTACTAGTATTCCAATTATTAATATCTGAAGAGCCTCCGTTATTGAAAGAAGAACAATTGTAAAATATCCCTTGTAGAATTGTTGCAGATGAAACATCCCAACTACCCAAGTTTTGATTAAAGTCAGAAGCACCTAAAAACATGTATGTAAAATTAGTACCTGATGAAACATCCCACCCCGAAATATCAGGATTAAAACTTCCACTTACATCTCTAAATGCTTCTTGAAAATTAGTACAGGAAGATGGGTTCCATGTTTCTAATCCCTTACCTTCAAATTTAAAACAATCATTAAAAGCATCTTCCATAGTAGTTACATTGCTTACATCCCAATTGGATAAATCTCCATTAAAAATGTGAGCCCCGTTAAACATGTTTCGCATAGTAGTACAATTTGAAACATTCCATTTGTTTAAATCTGCATTAAAAACATCACAATTTTGAAATGTCTGCCTCATACTAACAACATTACTAGTATCCCACTCATTTATACCCTCGATAGTTGCTAGAGAACTACAATTTAAAAATGTTAGATACAAAGATATTACATTACTAATATCCCACTTTTGGGCATTTGGTATAGCTGTAATACCAGTATCTCTTAAAAATTCTTGCAAGGTTGTGGTTGAATTTAGTTCTGGCCAATCAATAGCATTAGCTATCGTGAGGTTACTACAACCCCTAAATTCATCCGTGTCATTAGTAGAAAATGTGAGAGTTCCCCACTGTTTTATTTCTAATAATTTATCCTTATCACCACCACCATCAAATTTAATTCTATCAATAGTACCTGCTATTAATACTTCATAAGTTCCAGCAGAAGGATATGTATGTGTTATTTCTGATTGGTTGTATGTAGTTATAGTATCATTAGTACCATCACCCCAATATACTTTGAAATTATATGTACCTGATGCTACTAAAGGTAAAGTGATTTGATTAGCACCACTTGTACCAGCATTATTAGTTTTCCATACTGAGATGAATGCATTTGCACTTCCTATTGTACTCATAATCCAAACCTACTTTTTACTGCATTGTAATTTTGAAGAACTTCTGGTTGTGTTAATGCTCTATTATAAATTCGTGCAATTGCAACTTCACCATAAAATGTTCTTGAAGTATTGTTAGTATCATTTCCGATTGCCATCACTTCAGCATTTAAATCAATATTTTGTCCGCTTTTTGTAGAGTCAGTACCTTCCAATGTACCATCTACATATAATGAACATATTCCGAAATTATTTACACCAACTATATGATGCCAATTTTGGTCAAAAATATTTATACTTCCGATTGGAGAATTTAAGTTTCCTGAGGTAAAATCTGTTAAAAATACTGCAGTATTCGTAGTTGAATATCTATTAATACTCATATTTTGACCCACTCTTGTTCCTAAAAAATTTCCATAGTTTCCGCTGCCAGCTCCATTATCTGAACTTTTTATCCACGCCTCTAATGTTGCGTATTGGTTTCCTATTAGTTGATTGGATGCGTATAAATCTACTCTATCATTTATACCATCAAATGCAATGCTACCGCCATTTGTAGGTTGGAAAGATGCACCATTTAATAACGAACCATCTTTTCCATTACCACTTAAATCATACCAAGTAGTTCCACTACCAGGATTTGATTTTCGATTAGCTCCATCTAATGCTAGAACTAATCCATTTGTTACTATTTTTGGTGAATATCTAAATGCCATTTTCTTAAATCTCTTCTGATGTATCAGTCCAATCCGAACCTGTTAGAATATTTTTAATTTCTTCATAAGTATATGGCCCTTCTTTTGTAGTTAAACTTACTACTGAAGTTGGTATTGTTTCACTATCCCATTTTACAAATGATTTTGAACCACTTACATTTAATCTAAGAGTTTCTGAAGAAGTTTCTAATACTTCTGAAAAATCAATACTTCCAGTTTCGGAAGTTGAAAAAATCATAAAATTTCTATTTTCGTACATAATATATTATTTTTATGTTAAACGAATCCTTACCGCACCACTATTATGATACAAACCACCTAATGGTACTCCACCTGTTGCTGCAGATACATCATCAGCAAAATCTAAACTTTCAGATACTTGTGATAATATCACCATACTTTCTGATACAATCAATTCTTCTGCATTATAAGTTCCTAATTTCAAAGTGTTATCTGAGAATACTTCGAAGATTGGAATGCCTGATATATCATTTACTGAGAATAGAGAACCTGATAATTCATCTGTTACTGTGAATAAAGTACCTTGTGAACCTTCAATATTGAATACAGTTGAACCTGATTTATAAAGTGATGTTAAACCTTCATACACATTCAAAGAACCTGTTACTGTTAAGCTACCACTTATTTCTGCTGAACCTGTATATGGGAAAGCAGCTCCTCCACCTCCAGAGCCAGTATCAACAGTTATATCAAAAGTTGAAGCATCTCCTTTTGTGAATGTTATAGTGTTTAAAGATACTGAGGCTGTAGTAAGTAAGGATGAGGTAGTAATACCTTCTATTCCTGTTAAGTTTGAACCATCACCTACAAATGAACCTGAAAATAAAGATGCTGAAATAGAAGTAGCAGTAACGTTACCTGTTATTGATAAAATAGAATTATCAAATGTAAGATTGGGAGAGGCAATTAATGTATCTGCGTCATTAAATATAGCTATTTGGTATTGTATGGGTGTTCCTTGTTTATCAACTAAGTTCCCATCCCATACTTTAGAATCAATTTCATCTCTAAGAACATTACCATTATTATCTATTATTAATACGGTATTATCTGTTCCTGCAGGAACTGAATTAAATTGTGCACTGGATGCAGTTATCTCAGTTACGGTTAAATTATTTAATTCTGCATTACTACCAGATGTAATAACTTTTTTCCAATTTGGCATATTTATTTTATTATGGTTGGTTACACAGATATGGCTGTGCCCACTTCCCTATTATTGTAGGGCCAATAATTTGCTATAAATATTATATTTATTTCTTAGATACAGTCTTAGTAGGAGGGGTTATGGGGGGTTCTTGTGCCTTTTGGATAGAATTATTAACCTTATTTAAAAGTTGGGTTAAAAAAGGAGCATCTGATCCTTTGATAGTAATATTATTTAAAGCTTGTAAAATAGTATTTAACTCAACTAAATCTAAATTTTCCAGAGAATGTTTCATAATTATTTATTATTTTGGGGTTTTGTAGTAGGAAATAATAAATAACTGTTTTGGAGTTTCCAAACCAAATTATAAATAGTTTCTACTATTTCACCCTTAAAATGACTATTTTTAAGAGTCCCTAAAAGTATTTCTAATTCTTCTTTAGATAAATCAACTTTTACTTCATCTGTTTTGCTAATAATTTTATCTTTATTAGCCTGATCTAACAAACTCATAACTTTACTAATTAATTTTAACATCAAAAAAAAATAAAACCCCAAATTAATGGGGGTTTATAGTATTATGAATAAATATAAATATCTCCTGTATCACTTGCAACAAATATATTACCATACCCATTACTAGCTCCTCCATAATTAGGATTAGCTGGAAGATTTGCAGCTGCACTAGAAGTTGCTGATACTAAATATGCATCTGGGGTAATAGTGGTTGCATCATGAGCTAAACCATTTTGGAATGCCCATCTATCTGCTGAGGAATCATATCCTAAAGCTAAACCTGTACCTGCTACATCACTTTGAACAATAATACCCCCATCAACAGCTGAAGTAGAACCTGAAGCAAATAATGCAAATTTATCAGCTACTAATAGATTTGAAGATGAAATAGTAGTTGTAGTACCATTTACATTTAAATTTCCTTCAATTGTAGTATTACCAGAAACTGTTAAATCATTAGTTACTGTTAAATCATTTCCAATTGTAACATCATTAGGCAAACCAATTGTAAGAGTTTGACTTGAAGCAGCAGTTTCAATTTCATTAGCAGTTCCAGTAATAGTAAGTGCTTGGGTAGTTAAAGAAACTGAACCATTACTACCATCTGAACCTGAGAAATTCAATGTAGAAGCTATTCCAGTTAATTCCGAACCATCACCTTGGAATGAACCTGAGAATGAACCTGAAGCTGTTAAACCATCAACTACTGTTGTAGTACCCCCTAATGTTAAAGTAGAACTACCAAGTGTAATTGTAGAATTTTGTAATTTAGCATTTGTGATTCCTGAATCCTTAACTCTTAAAGTATCTGAATTGATTTCAATTGTTGAATCATCAACATTAACACTAAGATCAGTACCACCACCACCTGCTAAACCGTTACCTGCAACTGAAGTTGCTATTTGATTTGCAGTAATTCCTGAATCGGCTACTCTAACTCCCCCAGTTCCTACTTCTAAAGTAGAACCTGAAACTTCTACTGATATTGTAGCAGTTGTAGAACCATCATAAGTAAAATCTGCAATACCATTACCATCTGTTAAATCTGGTAAATCCGTAGTTCCAACAAAGTTACCTTGGAATGAACCTGAGAATGAACCTGAAGCGGATAATCCTGTTAATTCAGTTGCTAATGTTAAACTATCTGTTCCCTCTACAGCTAAGTTAGTGCCAGCTAAATCTGTTAATAAATTACCATAGGTAACAAATTTACTAGCTCCATCATTAATAAAAAATTTATCAGTATTAGCTAGATTTGTTTGTTCAGTTACAGGAAAACTAGCAGCAACTCCAGATAAACCAGAACCATCTCCAAAGAAAGAACCACTAAATGAACCACTTAAAAAAGTATCATTAACAGAACTTGATATTTGTTGGTTAGATTCAACATTTAATTGATTGAGTTCAGCTGCACTGCCTGAGACTATAATTTTTTTCCAAGTTGCCATATTGTTTTTAAATTAAAAATATTTTATTTATAAATATTAACTACCATAGTAAAATTCACTTCCACTGTAAATAATTCCACCTTCTACAGGAGTAGCAGAACCTATATAAGGTAAAAGTTGTAAAATTCCATCTGCTGTAAATTTTACTCCATTACCATCTTGATTTTTTATTAAGATTAAATCCGTACTAACTCCATTTACCTCAATCATAGCTTGAGGGGTTGCTCCTAATGTTCCTATACCTAATTTACCCCCAACAAAAATTATATCGGTATTACCGTTTATTACATTATCTTCTCCAGAGGTAGTAAGAATTCTTCCAGAAACATCATTATTAGTAATAGTAACACCACTACCTCCTCCTGATGTAGCAGTTTGAGGTGAAGAAATACTAACCTGATCTAAAAATCTTATTCGTCCTCCTCTAGCCATTTATTATCCTATTGTATTTGATCTATTCTGTGCTTCTTTATTTCTACCGTTTGTAGAAGAATTAGTAACAACTGTTCTATTTCCTCTCGTTTCAACTTCACCTTTTTCAAATATACTAGCATCTGAAGTAGCTTCAACTGAGAATATAATTTTTGCTTTATCTGTAAATTTACCAATTGAAGTTAAATTCTTTTGAATTGTATCAGATATAATATACCCATTAAGAGTTAAATCAAATGTTGATTTTACAATTCTATCTTGACCTTCATTTAATTCATTTATAGTATTAAAAGAATCAATTCTAGCATTAAATTTAAATCTTTCAGGATTACCCCAATAACTATCTGAGGCATAATTTACAGCCTCTATTATTTTATTTAATTGTTCTATATAATAAGTTTGTATAGTGCAAGAATATTGCAATGTAACATAATCAGGAACAATAACAGGGTAATAAGTTTTTTCTGGGATTCTATTATTTAATACTTCAAATGGTCCATAGGCATTTCCACTAGTATATCTTTTTTGAAATACCCCAAAATTAACAGGATTATTAGCATCTAATTTATTACCTATATTTCGTACTTTTTGAAGATTAGTTCTTTTAAATAAAATTATAGGAGACATTATTTTACCATTTTTGTCTCTATAATATCCATCTTTTTGAAACGATTTCCATCTTTCAGGAGCACCATAAATAATAGGAACATTAATTCTTTCTCCATTTTGTATTACAAATGGTTTAATAACATTTTTAAAGTAATACATTATAGATTCATCAATATCTTGAATACCTAAAGTAAAAGGTTTTACAGTATCATTTCTAAAAGACTGTTCATGACCCCTATTTTTTGAGCCAAAATTATTAGGATTACCTAAATTTTGATCATAAGGATCTACAAACTCATTACTTATTTCCTTTTGTGATTTAGGAACTGGTTTTCTATTATATGATGCTTGATTATCGTTCATTAAAATCTTTCTTTCTTAGGTGAAATTCCTAACTTATCAGCAGGAATAATATGAGTTTTAACAATTACTGAAAAATTACTACCAAATTGATCTAAATCATTTTCTAATGGGTTTGGAGCATTTGGATAATCAGGATTTTTACCTACTACGTATTGATTAGAAATAGTAGAATCTACTTCATAATATGATTCTTGGTATAATACTATATCACCTATTTCAATTACAATGTTAGAATCTACTAAATCATCTCTTAAAAATCTAAATTCAATACCCCAATTAAAATCAATACCTAAATCACTTTCAGGATAGTTTTGATTATCTCTAGAAATTAAACAATTTAATAATACAGGTTCATTAAAGTATCTAATTCCAGGAGTTTCACCATAAATATTAACTTTAGTTTCTGCTAATTGAGGTTTATAAATAGCTGCTTGTTGAGAAATAATATTTCCAACAAGTTCTCTACTTAAACCTCTAAATAAACTAATATCTCTAGCACCCCCAAATAAAGCCATATTATCCTATATAAATTGTAAACGGAATTTCTGAAAGTTCTTTTTTTCTATATTCTGTTTCTTGTGTCCTAGCTTCTAATAAATTTTTACGAGAAGTCTCATCAAAATAAGTTCTTAACCTTTCAATTAAAGCTGTTTTTTCAGATGTTGCAGCTGTAATTAAATCACTTTGATTTAAAGTCACGGTATCACCTGGGATTGGTACGGACCCATATTTACCTCTTACATATCCTAGCATTTCTTTTACTAGAGATAATGTGTATTCAAATATCCAACTTCTACCTACTGAATTTATCTTAGAATAAATAGGATTAGTGTAAGGAACATTAGATACATCTGTAATTTTATTAGTACCATCTTGGAATGCCGCTGCTGCTCTTTCAGATTTTAAAATATATTGTATTTTTAATTTTGCATTATCTGAAGGAATAGGGAATATTTTTAATTTATTATTTCTAATTTCAAATGAATAATTAGATTTTCTAATTTGATCATTAAATTCAATAGCTTGGATTTTTTGTAAATCATAATTTATAGGCATTAATAAGAAATTAATACCTGGTGAATAATTACCAAATCCAAAAGTTTGTAATAAACCTTGTAAATCAGTTCCTGTACCTGCATAGGGGTCAAAATATCTTACAATAGCGGGAGGTGATTCATAAAATACTCTTTTAATCTCAATATCTCCAGTATCATATCCCTGTTCAACAGCCCAAGCATCTAAATCATAATCTTGAACACTAGCAGTTAAACTTATTAAACCATCATACCAATCAATATTCCCCCCAACTCCAGCTTCAATTCCATATTGTTGAGAAAAATCAATTATTCTATTTAAGGTAGGAGTTAATAAAGTATTTTTTGGATCTATAGTATTTGAAGCTCCTTCTAAAGATAAATAATTTTCTCTTACTTGATAAGCATATAATTCATTACCATAAGTAGTTATTGCTTCTTCAAAAGCAGCATAAAAGTTAATGTCTTGTAATTCTACATCTACAATAGGGTAACCTAATCTTCTAGCACAAAAATTAGCTACTTTATCTGAATCTTGTTGAAATTCTAAATCACTATCATAGAAACCAAAAGGAGTGCTTCCTGAGGCAAATGAGCTAGATCCGGGCCATATTGGTATTACTGCCATGTTTTTTTAATTAAGCGTTTACAAGTACATACTCAACATCAATACTACTACTTATAGCATAAGCTTTAATATTTTCGATACTAGAAGATAAATCACTAACAAACCCACTTCCGGTTACATTAGCACTAGCTAGAAAGTATGAAGAAGTAGGAGTTAATTCCTGGCTCCAATATTCATCTTTTGAACTGCTAAAAGTTAGCATTAGATTAAAGGCATTATCTAAGTTAGTAATTCTTAAATATTGTAAGCTTGATGAAGGAAAAGTACCAGCTCCCGGATTTACCCCGTTAATATCTATTAAAGAAATAGAGGTAGTAGTAGGGCAAGTTACAATTCTTCGATCAACATTAGTTACATTATTTATCTCAAAAGTAGTATTATTAACTGTTCGAGTATTTTTTACTATATGTTCTTCTTGAATGTTAACTTTAAAAGTAGTAGGAGTTAAAATAGATGCCATTACATTTTTTATTTATAAATATTAGAAAAAAACGGAACAACTTTTATTTTTTACTACCTGATACTATTCCTACTTCAGCTGCCTCCTCATATAATTCAATTAATCCACTTACTATAGGATCTCTATGGTTTTGTTTTAAAGTAATAGCACACATATTTTTAATTTTACGAGCTGCTGAGTATAAAAATCTAAAACCAGAATCTCTTTTTGATTTTAAATCTACTTGGTGATCATCACCACAAATAATCATTTTAGAACGTAAACCCAATCGTGTTACAATCATTTCCATTTGTTCATGAGTAACATTTTGAGCTTCGTCTACAATTATGCAAGAATCTAAAAATGTTCTACCTCGCATAAATGAAACAGGTACTATTTCTATTTGACCATTTTCAATATATTTTTCAATTTTTACTTTATCATATAAAGCATACATATTTTGATAGATGGGTTGCACCCAAGGATCCATTTTTTCACGTAGATCCCCCGGTAAAAAACCGATGTCCTCTTTTGATACGGTAGGACGGGTGATTATAATCTTTTCGTATTGTCTACAAAAGAGACCATCCAATGCTATTTGACATGCTAATAAAGTTTTACCTGAGCCTGCTGAGCCTGCCAATAAAGTAAGGGTATTTCTTAATATTTCTTCTTTTGCTTCTTTTTGCTCTTCATTTAATTGAATTTTAAATTTAATAGGATTTTTGGGTATTCTCTTTTGTTTAAATACCTCATCGGTATGATGATTGGACGCCATAAAGAACTAAATTTATTTATTTCTAATAAATATTAAAACAAAAAAAGGACCTAAGCATAACTTAGGCCCCTTATAAAGAAATAAAAATAAAGTGTTTTAAACTAATGCATAAGCTTTTTCAAATAATGCTTTATTAATTCGAGTATCTTCATTTACTGATGATACTCCTGAAATTTTACTACCATCTCTATTATATAATCTATTAGATTGAGTTAAATTTTCCTGGATTCGATTAAATACAGTCCAAACATCATTATCAGTATCTTCAACTCTAACAGGTTCCAATAGTTGATTTACATCAAAATTAGATATATTACCAAATCTAATACGAGCAGCATCTGAAGCTAATTTTATAGCTTTTATAGGATCTAATTCAACAGTTTTAAGTTTATTAAATTCATCTATTACTAAATTAGCTTGAATATTAGCATCCATCAAAATTTCATGAACTTTACTATTTCCTTTTTCAGTATGTTGAACTTTATGATTACTATAAGAAGTATTAGCTACCATACCATTTGAACACACTTGACGAAAAACACCAAAATCCATCTCTAGTGGTGAAGAACCATCACAACTATTATATAACCTCATTGAAGCTATAGCTTCAGAGTTACCTGATTTGTTTTTAATTTGAAAATCAGGATGATCTAATTTAATTAAATGGTTTGAAACTTTGCGAGAACGTTTATCTCTAACCTCTCTTGCTCCTGAAATCTTCCATCCATATTTTTGTAAATCTGAAATTGCATCTAAGGTTTCAATTTGAAATTGATTAGATTTGATTCGTTGTGAGTTCCTCCAATTTTTATCAAGTGAAGGAATAAAACCTTGTAACTTATTAATATCGTTATTTAGTGGTATTAAATTTAAGTTTTTCATTTTATTTAATTTTAATCGTTAGTAAATTCGTATGAATAATGAACTGTATCTTGGTGAATTGAAAAAAACATTTTAAAATCCTTATCACAATCCCTATTTTTACTAAAATGAATTGAACGCTCTAAACCATCCTTACTACGCTCAATGTGACACATTGCGTCAGTCATGTGCTTAAGGCGGTTAGATCCTGCAAAATCACCAGCTTTAGTAACTTGTTGAATGTTGATGAAAGTAGTATAATATGAACACTTATTTTTACCTTTTTTATGCTTATCTTGTAAGTTAAGCAACCAACTTTCAGCTGCACTTTCAGTAGTTCGATAATTATCTTTAACCATTTCAATTACTTCAGCAAGGGAATCAATTGCAATTACATCATAACCTTGATCAAAAACATACTCTAAAGTTTCCTTTACAGTTTCAGCATAATTTTTCAAAAATAAAGTTTGAACATTTTGAAATTTAGGCAAACGCTTACAATACTTGTAATGAGCAATTTCATCCATTTCACCACTCACAAACAAACACTTAAGTCCTTGATCTGTAAGAGCTGATAGCATATCTAAAGTAACAGTACTTTTACCTGAACCTGGACCACCAACAAATACCATATTGGTACCTGGCATTAATCCACCTTCGGTTGAAAGGATAACATCAATCTCACGATTAGTTTTTAAAGGAATAAATAAACTATTATTGAAACTTAAATCCGAACCTCTAAACAACTTAACAGATGAAGGATTAAATGTTTTTACTACTTGAGTTTTACGTGGACGACCTCTTTTTACTTGCTTTGACATAACCTTTATTTTTATTTCTTTATTATATGTAAATATACGAACAATATCTCAGGTAACCAAATAAAATGCAAGGAAAAGTTAAAAGCCTATATGTTTTAAAAACATTTTTCTGTAATTATCTTTTAAACTTTTAGATAAGGGAAGACCTATCTCATTAATATGAATTTGATAATCTTCATCTTCCCCCTCAATTACAACCTCACACAAACAAGTACTTCCCCAAATGTTATGGGCTACCATATGATAAGTATCATCTGCAATATATTCTAATTCTAGTTCCATTCTATTGTAAAATTGTAACTTTTGAATATTTAATTTTACCTATTGATTTTTTACCTAACATATCAAACGTATATAGTGTAATACAGGTAGGACCCCATTTGTTAATATTCATCCCACTGACCGAAAGTAATTCATCTACATAAACTGATTTAGCATCTTCAGTCACTTTAAATACTTTTGGATTCATTCCATACTCACCATCATTACCTTTACAATAACTAGTAATACCTTCAACTGTGAATTTAACACTACCTTTTTGTAATTGATCTTTTATTTCTTTATTTGACATAACCTTTATTTTTATCTCTTTATTATATGTAAATATACGAACAATACCTCGGGTAGCCAAATAGGAAATAAAAAAGAGGCGCAAAACGCGCCTCTTTCTTTTTATGGATGAACTAAGTCAATGACTTAGATAGTGTTCAATCCAGCAACCTTAATCAAACCATAAAATTCGGGACGAATCATCTTCTTAGCATAACGAGTCAAGAGACCTTTACGTGGAGTAAATGTATCTGGATCGTATACAAGAGGAGTCATGATTAATGGAATATATGGAGCGAATACAGCACCAGTTTCAAGGAATTGAGTTCCTCTAAAGCCCATTAAGATCTGGTTTTCAGTCATGTATGGGTTCTTGTAAACTTGGTATCTACCATTCAATTGACCAACTTTCTGTACACCAAATGCATACTTCATTTGAGCAGCATCACCATTAGAATCAGCAGCATATCCTGGGATTGATTCAAGAACTGTAGCTACAGTTGGAGAACATACCATAAAGTTAGCACCACCTCTAAGAGTTAATTGGTGAATTCTGTTAGACAATTTCTGTACTTTAGTACCAAGAGTTTGGAACCATTGTCCTTGTGTGTTATAGAAACCAGAAGTTAAAGTAGCGAAAGCAGTTTCACCAGCATTAATTGCTTGGTTGTTTTCAGCTGACCAGAATTCTGTGCTTCCAGCAGGAACAGAAGTAATCAACATATCAAGAATTTCAAGATCAATTTCTAATGAGATATACTCGCTCATGATAGATGTCAATTCAGCTTCAGCATCCAATGATTGGTAAGCGTTAAGATCTTGTGCGAACTCAGGAGTCCAAACAGCCTTCAACTTACGAGTTTTAGCAACAATAGATTCAGACTTTAACTTAACATTTACCTCAGGAATTGAGATAGTTGAGTTAAGACTATTTAATGTAGTATTACCATCTTCAAAATCACCACGAGAATTATCAATTGGGGCTAATGAATAAGTAACAGCAGTATCGGCATAAGAAGCAGCTTCGTTACCACCATCAGTAATAAATGATACGCTATTACCACTTACAGAAGTAAAGTTAGAACTAACAGTTACTAATGAACCTGAAGTTACTGTGAAAGCACGAGCAGCTTTAAGATCTGCATTTGTGTTAGACATATCAACAGTTACTTTCTTATAATCACCAGCAGCAGCAGAAGCTGAGAAGTTTGAATCGAAATTCAAATCAGCCCAAGAAGCTGTAGCTACAGTAGCAGTGAATAAAGAAGCAGTATTATTGATAGAATAACCAAATCGACCACCACCATAAGTACCTTCAGATGGAGCAGATCCACCTTCAGTTAAACCATACATAGATCCAGATTCGTAAACATTACCACCAGCAGTGCTGAATGGATTCTTAGCGGTTCCATATTGGAAATCTAGGAAGAATACAAGACCTGAAGGTAGGTTCATAGGTTGAACAGAAACGAATTCCTGAGCAGCGATTTGACCAAATACCTTACGTACAAGTGGAAGAGCTACTCCAGCCCATTGCTCACCTGTTCCAGCAGTAAAAGTACCACCAG
>Ga0208767_1001605_pt1 | contig 17727 bp, 24 predicted proteins | sample VirMetDEL_Mar_21_FD_184514 | JGI IMG/M metagenome (GOLD analysis project Ga0208767, IMG submission 184514) | Aqueous microbial communities from the Delaware River and Bay under freshwater to marine salinity gradient to study organic matter... | ecosystem: Environmental > Aquatic > Marine >... | reverse complement strand
ATTGAAGAAACACCAGAACAGATTTTAAGAAATATTAGAAATATGATGTTAGTTACTAGTGATTGGCAGATGATGAAAGCTAATGAAACTAATGTAGGTATTGATGATTGGAAAACTTACAGACAAACACTTCGTGATCTCCCAGCTAACAGCACACCTAGTTTAGATGAAAACGGAAATTTAACAGGCGTAACTTGGCCCAATAAACCAGAATAAAAATCATGCCTAGCGATCTTCAAGTTTCAAACATCCGTGACCTAAATAACGCTAATTCTGCGATTAGTATTGCTTCAGATGGTCAGGTTACGATTAGCCAGAATAATCCTACAGTTACGTTAGGTTCTAACACGACTTTTGGAAGTGGGGTTTCTTTAGCGAATGCAACTTTTCCTGGGCCACCTACTGGTGCAAGTGGTGGTCATGTTTTACAAGTGGTAAGTACAACTTATTCAACATACACATCTAATGCAACAGGAACTTGGGAAGACACAAATTTAACAGCTTCTATAACACCATCTGATCAATCGAATAAAGTATTAATATTAGTGTCACAAGCCTTTGGAATATCTAGTAGTGACTCTTCTGAACATCAACAACAAGTTAATTTAGCAATTACAGATAGTTCAAATAATATTCTATTTGGTCAATCTGGATATGACCAATTCCGTGTAAAAAATACAATGGTTTTTCTTTGGCAGACAAATTTAATGTATTTACACCACCCAAACACAGAAAGCTCATTTACATACAAGACTCGGTTTAGAAAACAAGCAGGATCAAGTTCTACTATAGTAACTGCACAGTATGGAAGTAATCCTTCAAGTATTACACTTATGGAGGTAGTAGGATGAATCATACAGCAATTTATGCACTTTATCCGAATGTTACTTATATTAGTGGTGATACTGCTTACGATGCTGATGGTAATGAAGTTAATTACGATGCTGATGCAGTTAACGCATGGGTTGATCCTAACCAATACAAAGAAGACCGTTTGGAAGAATATCCCAGTATTCAAGATCAGTTAGATATGCAATATTGGGATTTAGTAAACGGCACAACAACGTGGAAAAATGCAGTAGCTAAAGTAAAATCCGACAATCCAAAGCCTAGCTGATGGATCACCACTTCCCCAACCCGGCTGATCAGCATTATTACTACCCGACAACCCCGTCCCCAGAACCCCTTATGGATATCAATACGATTGTCGATCTCCTAAACAGTTTCGGGGTCCCGGTCTGTCTGACCGTGGTCCTCTTGTGGTTCTGTAAATATCAGTTTGACTGGGCGAGAAAAGAAAGGGAGGCCTACGCCGTAAGGGAGGAGGAGAAGGACGCCAAGATCATCTCGATGGTCGAGAAGTCTAGTGATGCCCTCCTTAGTATCAAGATCGCCGTGGAACAACTGAAACAGTCAGTGGACCAGAACTCCCAGGTTATTCGGGAACTAATCTTATCGAAAGGACGGTGACAAATGGAAGTGATCCAAAGATTTTTGGATTGGCTGAAGCCCGACTGGACAGAGTCGAGGATATACGGGGACCAGGACGACCCCGACGAGATTGAAGAAGACGAAGACGACGAACCGACACTTGAAGAGATCCGAGGAGGACAGTAGTGGAAGAAATTACAGAAAAAAAGACAGTCAAGGGCCGGGGTAAAGACCGGACAGTCAATGAGTCGATTCAAATAGCACGGTTTTATATACGTGCCGTCATTGCCATGGTCAATATTGGAGTTTTGGCCGGAATAATATTTTTCCTTCTTTTGCTTGATTCAGAGGTCCCGGAGACGGTTGAGCGAGTGCTTCTCATAATCGTAGGACCCTTAATTCTGACCGCATCCTCGGTTGGAAAATATTTCTTTGAGTCTGGCAATGACCTAGAAGATCACGCCACTAACGGCAACGGTACACCTCCACCCAAACCCCAGGAAAATAATGGACCCAATTAGTTTGCTCTTAGGAGTCGTCAAGAACATCGTCGTCAGTGAAATGAACTCGGCGGTCGCCGAACAAGTCGAAGAGATTGTCGAGAACATGGACCCGACGGCCAAGGCCGTGATGGACGCCGTCGTTGATGGCGACGGATCCCAGGGTTTTTCCAACCTCGGTGACTTTCTGAGGGGATGAATGTTCCTATCCGACCATGTGACACTCAGGGAGGCGGAAAAGAGCCAGACGGCGTTGAGGATGGGGATCGAGAACAAGGCCTTAGACGTGCCGGAGGCGATCCCAAACCTGGTCGCTTTATGCCAGACGGTTATAGAACCGATTCGCAACAAATTCGGCCCGGTCTCCATTTCGTCAGGTTTCCGACATCCTGATCTGTCGGAGGCCTTAAAATCATCCAGCAAAAGCCAGCATTGTTTCGGCGAGGCATTCGATTTCGAGTGTTTCAAGAGCCCGGGGAACCGGGCGGTCGCCGAGTGGATCGTGTCAACAACGATTTCCTGGGATCAATTAATTTTGGAATTTGAAGACCCCGAGGGAAAAGATTTATTCGCTGGCTGGATCCATATTTCCAATAAACGATGCAAGCGTGATAACCGGAAACAAATCCTCCGGGCCGTGAAACAGGACGGCAAGACCGTCTACCTCCCTGGATTAAAATAATGGCCCTGATCCCCCTGAAGATACCGCCAGGGTTTTACCGGAACGGGACCGCCTACCAGACAAAAAACCGGTGGCGTAACGGGAACCTGGTCCGGTTCTCGGAGGGCCGTATCCGGCCGATAGGTGGATGGACCCGGCTATCCGATACCAGGATCCTAAGACCTGACAACTCAACCCCGGACCCGATCAGGGGACTCCATTCCTGGAGAACCGAGGTTGGGATCCGTTACATGGCCATAGGCTCAGTCAATAGCCTGAGAGTGTTCCAAGGGGTCGAGGACTCCGGGGGGACCCTCCCGGCGATCTACGACGTCACCCCGTCTGGGTTCCTAATCACCGATGCCACTTGCGACACGACGTCCGGTTCCGCCAACGTGACAATGGACGACAACACCAATATTGCCCCGGGGATGTCTGTCTCAGGGGCCGGGATCCCTGCGGGGGCTGAGGTAATTTCCAAGACGGGGTCAACGACCATCACCCTTGATAAGAACGCCACGGCGACGGCGACCAACGTCACCCTGACTTTCGGCAAGCCGGACTTCACAATTTCAGGCCTCGGTTACGGGGCCCTCGACTACGGGGAGGAGACTTACGGGACGCCAAGATTCCCAGACCCTGATGACGTATTCGCCCCGATCTGGTCTTTGGACAACAAGGGAGATGATCTGATCGGCGTCCACTCCGGTGACGGAAAACTGTACCGGTGGGTGGAGTCGAACGGGACAAACACGGTGGCGGTCCAGGTCACTGACTCTGGGGCAGAATTAACGTCATTGAAAGGGGTCCTCGTCACCCCGGAACGTCATGTCCTGGTCTTATGCCCAGGGGGGAACGTCCGAAAAATTCGGTTTGCGACCCAGGACGGAGGTTTTTCCCCCGCCGATTGGTCTCCGACCACGACAAACACCGCCAGGGCCATCGAACTCCAGACCCGGGGTGAGATCATAGGGGCGAGAAAAACACGCTATGGCGTCCTAATATTTACGAACCAAGAGGTATTCCGCCTCGACTATGTGGGCCCTCCCTTTGTGTACTCCGCCGTGAGAATCGCCGAGGGTATCGGCCCATCAGGGGCCAACGCAATCGCTGGGAGTGGTGACTTTGTCGCCTGGATCTCTAGGGGCCGGATGTGGTCCTATGAGGGCGGTTATGTGAAGGAACTGCAATGCGACGTCGCCGACTACGTCTTCAGTGACATCAACCTTGATATCGAGGGCCTGATCTACGGCGGGGACAACCCCGATTTCGGGGAGATCATCTGGTTTTACCCCCGGTCTGGGGACTCGGTCCCGACCAGGTATTTGATTTACTCGTACCGTGAGAACCACTGGGTGACAGGGGACCTGGAGAGGAGTGCCTGGGAACCGTCAGGCTCAATGGACTTCCCGGTCGCCTCCGGTACAGATGGATACCTCTACAAGCATGAACTCGGGCTGGACCCAGGCGTCAACCTCTCCCGGTCTGTAGGGGTGACCGTGCCAACAACAACGGACGCCGTGGGGACGACCTCCAGGTCGCTGGTCAGATCAGTCAATACGTCAGATTATTCCGGGATCGCCGATGAACTCCATCCGGTGTTCGCCGAGACAGGGGCTATCGAGATCGGGAACGGTCAGAACCGAATGAAGGTCCGTCAGATTATCACCGACGCCGACGCCGGGGCCAATGGGGTCCGTCTAAAATTCAACACGGCGGATAACCCGGACTCAACGCCGAAAGTTAACGGCCCGTTTTCCTTAGACAGTGACGGGTACGTTGACACCAGGTTCAACGGACGTCAGATCCAGCTAAAAGTAGAAAGTCCCTTTGACACCGACTGGCGTGTCGGAGAGATGCGGTTGAGTGCGACACCAGGAGGGACCCGGTGAGTACATTACCGAACCCCCCGTCGTTTTATGACCAGGAATATTTTTTCGAGTTAGCCTCCGCCGTGAATGAGGGGGAGAGGGCGAACCTAAGAGTGGACCGAGACAACGTCCTAGAACCAGGTACGATTATTTTAAAGTCGTCAGGGACGACGCCCAAATATTTTAAATTAAACGTGAGTGACACCGGGACTTTATCAACAACCGAGGTGACGACCATCGACGGGATCCCCGTGTCTTCCGGAAACCCAGACGCCTAAAGGAATTATGTTTGGAATAGGAGAAAGAAAGATCCCCCAGACCACAACCCAGACCCAGACCTCGACCATCGATGAAGGGATGATGGGGTTCCGGGACGGGCTATTCGATTACGCAAACCAGAACATCCTCGACAAGGGGTTCCAGGGTTACGGAGGTGACCGGTTTTCAGGGTTCAACCAGGACCAGATGAAAGCATTCCAGGCGGTCAGGGACCAACAAGGGATGGGGGCTGGATCCTACCAGGGGGCCATAGACGCCTCCCAGAGGGTCGCCAATATGGGATCGCCTCAACTTCAATACCAGTCATTCCTGAACATGGGGGACCCCTCGGCGTACATGAACCCGTACACACAAAACGTGATCAATCCCGCCGTCCAGAGGGCCCAGGATGAACTTACCCGGAACCTTTCTCAGATTACCGCCAACGCCACAATGACTTCACCAGGGGGGCGAAATGAGGCTGAATTCCTGGAAAGGGGCGTGGCACGGGCTGAAGGGGCAAAGAATATCGGGGAACTTCAGGCGAACCTCCTTAACCAGGGGTACAACCAGGCCCAGGCCATGATGGAAAGAGACATAGCCCGAGGGGACCAGTACGGATTTAAACAGGCCGGTCTTGACCTCTCGACGACGGACCGGAACCTAGCAGGGGCCGGGAACGTCGCCAACATCATGGACCGATACCGGAACGCTCGGAGAGGCGACACCCGGGACCTGATGGGGGTCGGAGGTCAACAACAAGCCCAAAGTCAGCAAGACCTGGACTTTGCGTTCTCCGAATTTATGCGGGAACAGAATGACCCGATGATGAGACTAGGGGCCGTCCAGGGCCTTCTCAGCGGACCTTACGGCAAGACAACGACTGGGACGACGGAGTCGAACCTCTTCAAAGATGACCTAGCTGATGCATTAGGGTTAACCGCTGGCGTCGTCGGCGGACTCGGATCCGGAGGATTTTTTAACTAAGGACACCATGGCGGAAATGACACCCAGGCAAAGAGCCTTCTATCAGGGACTACTCGGTTTAGGGGCCGGGATCCTAGCGAACAACGCCCCGACCAGGTTCCCTGGTGGCGGGACTCAGGCCCTCGGCAAGGGTCTCCAGCAAGGCCTCCAGACCTATAACCAGGCCCTGACCATGGAGGACAAGCTGGACGCCCTCCGAGAGGAACGGGCGTTGAAAGGGCAATTGGAGGACAATCTCCCCGCTATGATTGAGCAAGCCATCGAGATGGGGGTCGATAAGAATATCACCGACAATGCGACCCTTATGAGTTCAATCAAGCCTTCCGCCGTTTATAGTATGCTTTCAAATGCAATGGTGAAGGCCCAGAAAAGGGCAAGGCCTGAACTGACCGGTGAACAACTTATTTACACTGATCCAAATTCTAAACGTCAGTTTCGCATTAAATCAGACGGTTTCCTTGGTGAAGAGATAAAGGCACTTCCGAAAGAAAAAACCGACCAGACGTTTGTCGTCGATAGTGAAATGAGACAAATGATCGGCCTCCCGGAGAATGTAACAACGGGTAAGACCGAAGGCGGGATCCGAAAATTCTACGATAAATTCGGTCAACAAGTTACAAGTTTTCCCGAGCCTGATCAAAAAGAGGAAGAAAAATTCCAAACTGAATATTTTGACCTGGAAGAGGACGAACGGATGACCTTAAAAGATCCCCGTGTCGTCCGGAAAAGGACGACCGAGGACGGTGACTTTGAGTACCTGAACCGGTACAACCAGGTTGTCACCAAGGCCCCGGATCCTCCAAAGGAGGAGAAGGTCGAAAAAGGGTACAAGTATATTAAAAAAGGGGCCCCTAATTACCCGGAGAATGCCCCCGAGTGGGCCGATGAGGTTGAGATCAGCCCGACCAACCAGCGGGTTTTCCGGTCAGGAGGGATGCCAGGCAAGCCTCCAAAACAAAAAGAGGAACCTTTCCAGGAGACAACCGTCCCGCTTGAGATAGATGAAATGAACGCCCTAGGGGATCCTAGGGTTAAGTTTAAGACCCTTAAAGGGGACGGTACGGTTTCGTACCTCGACCAATACTACACGCCAGTGACTGAGCCTCTTGAAACTTCAGAACCTGAACCAGTGACACCCCTCTTTATGTCTGGGGCGGAACTCAAGAAAAGGGAACCGGCCCTCGCCAGTGCGTTAAAGCTCGACGACGGCGATATTTTCCAGATCGCTTACAACGATAAAGGAAAACCGACCAACGCCTTTAAGCCGGACTGGACTAAGGATAAGCCAGTCAAAGAGCAACCAACCTACATGACCAAGGCCCAGGCCTTGGGTGGCAATACGACCGAGAAAGCGTTTGCGAATAGGATGGGGGACAAAGACTTCCTCCTGAAGACCGGGGGTAAGTACAGTATTGAAAAAATGACAAAGGAGGAGAAACCACTCAGGGACACAAAAGAATTCACAACTGAACAAGCCTTGAGAAAGGAATACACGGCCAGGTCTAAAGATTTCACTGGGGCCGTTAACGCCTACCAGGCAATGCTGACTGGGGCCCAACAAGAAAATGGTCAGGGCGACCTGATGCTGATCCAGGCCTTTCAAAAAATGCTGGATCCGACGTCCGTGGTCCGGGAGACAGAATTTGCTAATGCCCAAAATACTCAAGGGCTTTTAGACAAACTTTTAGTCTTAAAGGATAAAGTTGAAAAGGGAGAACTTTTGACCCCACAGGCCCGGGCTAAATTTATAGAATCAGCCCGTGACTACATGAGCCAGGTCAAAGAAAGTTTTGAACCAATCAGGACCGAGTTTGCAGAAACTGCAAGTTACTACAATTTAAGGCCTGGAACTATTAAAGATCCATTTTCAGGAGTCCAAGGGCTGAGTAAAGAAAGGGCAAGAATTGATTTTAAGGCCTTGGAGAGTGCCCTGGATAACAAGGCCAAGACCTCCTCGACTGGGGGCGTAAAAAAAGAGTCACCCCAGGCCTCGGCCGGGGGAAAAATAGTGGAAAAGATCAGGTCCGCCGTTACCTCGGAGTCACCTCCTGGGAATATTGAAAACGACGAGGAACTCGAATCGATATTAAAATAATGGATAATTCAACCGTCTATAAATATTACAACCTGGCGAAGTCCAAAGGCCACTCGGACGAGGTAATAGCCGGACGCCTGAAAAAGAAAGGTTTTGAAGGCGGGTTGAAAAAGATCCGTCAGATCGTCAAGGGAACGGACCGGAAGATTAAGTCAGCCGGGAAACAGATCCAGAAAGTAGAAGAAATAAAACCAGGGACCGCCGAGGCACAAGAAAAAGTCAAAACTGAGCTAGGGGTTGGCGAAGGAGACCTTGAGATATCCAAGTTTGTCAGGGGTGTGATCCGGGAAGTTTTTTCCGGGATTTCCTACGAACAGTACCCCAAAATGGTCGCCTCCATAGAATCAAGAATGGAAGGGACCGACTACGACGAGGTCCTGGGACGGATCCAGGGCGAGATGAGCCAGTTTACAGAAGACAACCCGGCCACCGCCGTCATCTCAAACATCACCGGCGGATTCATATCCGGATATACAGAACTAAAAATACTATCCGGGCTCGGTTTACTTCCAAAAGCATTACAATTGAAATCAGGTCAGCCGATCCGGAACATCGCCAGGTCGGGATTTGTCTCAGGGCCATTAACCGCATACCCGGCGTCTATTGCCTCCACAAAAGCACTGAGAGACCGGGGCGTTTATGAGGAACCGATCCTCGACCAGGAGGAGGTTAAAAATGCGACTTTCCCCCCGATCATGAGTGACCCGTCAGTAACCATTCCGACCGCCATGTCCACGGTCCTTGGGCCGGTTGGTGACGCTATAGGGAGTGCCGGGAGTAGGGTTAAAAGAGGGATCAAGAGCAAACTTTCCCCAGGAGGCGGAGAAGGGAACCCCCGGGATCCTTCCGGATCCATAGGGGACAAGTCAGGGCCTGAACGGTCGGCCCTCTCAGAGATATCAGAACGCCTGGAAAGGGACGTCGGCCCGTCCACGGATCCGATCCGTCAGCGGATCGACCGAGTCGGCGAACTGGGCATGGACAACGTCATGACCCTGGCCGACAAGACCATGACCGGACCCCAGACCAGGGCCCTCGCCGGGAGGATGAGCCAGACCCCCTCCAGGACGGCGTCAGAAGGCCAGCAATTCCTCGAGCAGAGAATCACGGGTCGAGGTAACCCTATAGACCCCCCCGGGGCCCCCAAGCTATTTCAAGGGCCTGGGATGGGTGTCAGGGTCGGAGACCTAATCCAGGACCTCATGGGCGTCAGGGTTAGCCCCCTGGAGTACCTCAAGCAGTTAAAGAATAAAAGATCGAGGGAGGCCCCGGCTTACTATGACCAGGCCTACACCAAGTATGTGACCGACGACATGGGCAAACAAGTCCCAGTCGGCCCCCAGTACATCGATGTCACCGAAAACATGAGGAGTCTTTTCCAGAGGCCCATCATGCAGGACGCCTTCAAGAGGGCGAAAAACAACGCCTCCAACGACGGGAAGGTCCTTCCGGATAATCTCCTGGAGATGGAAAGGATGACCGTTGAACAGTTGGACTACCTCCAGCGTGGGATCAAGAACATAGGCCAGTCCGGTCAGAGATCCGGGAACCTGGCCGACAATGAGATCCGTCAGATCACCGACATCCGTCAAACCCTCCTCGATGATGTGGACGGCCAACTCCGGGCAACCAACCCCGCCGGAATCTCTCCCTATGCCGAGGCACGTTCCTTCTGGCACGATGAGATGGATTATGACCGTGCCTTTGAGAAAGGCCTCAAGCTAGGAAAATCCGATTCCCTCAGTGCAGACGACGTGATCTTCGAGTTCAGACAGATGTCGAACGCCGAGAAGGAGGCGGTCAAGCTGGGCATGGTCTCCGGGTTCCTCGGGAAGATCGAAGGGAAACGGGTCACCCAGGAAGGGTACTCGATCCCGGACACCGGAAGATTTATCAATGAACGATTCGAGAAGATCCTCGGGGCCTTATTCCCAGACGGCACGTCCGTCTCGGACTTCATGACCAAAATGAGGCTGGAGACTGACACCGGGGCGACTTACACCAAAATCTTCCAGGGATCCCCGACCTCGGTCAGGGAGACCGAGCAGAGATTTGCCCCCTCCGGGATGCTGAGTCAGATCGGATCCGGAGAGAAATCCGCCGTCGGGGCGGTCCGCCAGGAGATGATGAACATGGGCCTCGGAGACCTGGCCCGGAAAAAACTTACCCAGGAGGCGGAGGCTGGAGGGAAACGTCTCTTCGATCCTAACCCCGTCAACCAGATGAAGACCCTGGAGGAAGTGGACGAGATCCGTAAGATGAACCAGGCCTTGATGAAACGGGGCCTCCTGACCCAGGGCGGATTACCGTCGGCCCTGACCGGCATCTACCCCATGAGCTTATTGGACTGATATGTACCCAAGATCGAAAGCAAAACAGTACGCAAAAAGCTATGACAAGGGCGTCAGTGAGTTTTATGATCCGATAGTGCGATCAATCCCGGGGATGCTTTCCGGCGTCGGTATGGCGTTCCTGGGCGATCCTATGAACCCGACCGAGGCTATGGCCGGTGAGGAAGACCTCCTCCGCCAGTTCCGGGAGGACCAGATCCGATCCGTCTTCCCCAAACCCTTCCGGTCCACCCTCAAAGGGGATCCCAGTTTTGAGATTGTGCCAGCCGATGAGATCCCGGAAAGGTTCAGCAAAAAAGGGAAACGTCTCAGCCCGAGGATCCAGGATAAATACAGAGGGGGCCTCTTAGGGGGCCAGTTCCTGATGATGGGCGACGGCCCGCCAAAAGATATCTCGGGTCAGACTTTTTCATCCGGTTATATTGACGCCTCAAATCCACAAAAGCCCGCCCTAAGAATCGCAGGACTCCTGGAGGACTTTGACCCCAATGACTCCCCAAAGGGATCCCGACAATTTGTGACTAATTTGTTCAGAGAATTTTCTCCGATTTACGATAAAAACGAACCCTGGAAAATGACGGGGAGAGGCGGGCCTTTAAGAAAATACACCGACCGTCCTTCCGCCCTTGATACTTTTGAGAGAGGTGTGACCGGGGACTATTTAGTCAGTGCAGAAGTCAAAAAAGGAGGTGATTTATATCTTCCAGGGTACGGAAACCGGGGCCATGTTTATGGGCTGGAAACCCAGTTCGACTCCCCGGTGACGATGTACCAGGATATGGCGAACGTCCGTGCCGGAAATGAGCCCACACTCAGGCCCATGACGACGGGCGACATCGAGTTAGGGAACCAGGTCGGCGAGTTCTACACCAAGGGCAAGGCCGGGAAAAAACTCCACCCGATATTCGACAAGATTACTTTTAAACAACTTAAAGGGTTATTGAAATGACGCCAAGATATGGAGGCCGATCAGGCCAACAAGAAGGGATCCTGGAAATGTTATCCGGGGCAAAGGACCTCTGGATGAAATCCGGGATGGGTTTATTAAATCCTAATAATCCTGTCTATGAAAATTCGAGAAAACTTGACGAACGTCAAAAACTTCTTTTATCCCAGGGTATTGATCCTCTCAGTGATGAGACCTACAAAAATCTTTTAATAAATTCCGACCCAGGTATATCCCTGGATCCAGGAGGGGCTGGGTTAATGGCAGGGAAAATAGCAAGCAAGGCGATCAAGCCACTCGCCACCGCCCAGGATGTGATCGAGGCCCGGGCTAAACAAATGGATATTCCAAAGCCTATTGATCGGATCCAACCCTCCGGACAAGACCCATTATTTGAGTTGACCCCCGAGGCCTATGAAAGAACCTCTGGTCTACTCAAGCAGGAAAGACTTCCCGGGACCCCGAGAGTCCAGCCTGGTGAAAAGTTTCCTCTTGGTGAAAGGATGAAACCCATCGAGGATAATATGGACGAAATAGCCGAGGTGATTGCAAATAAGTCTCGTCCGGCTTTAGGAACCGAAACCCAGTATTTTTACAACATGGGCCCGGTTTATGAGGGGTTGATCAAAAAAGGATATTCTCGGGATGAAATCCTGAATTTCTTAGATGAATTCGGATCAGGATACGGGGCGACCAGTCCGAGGACGAACACGGAATTCAATATGAGACACGCCATGCTTTTAAGAAGTAAAGAAGGCCGTGGAAAAGCACTGGATTCTATCGAGGGACCTGGCAGTGGCGGGATCTCGGAAAAGGGTTACCCGATGATGGATATGCATCGGAATCTATACCGGGATTTTGTGGACCAGGTTGATAAGATGAAGACCAATCCAAAACCTACACACTTTAAATCCGGTTCCCAGGGTAACCTCCTCAGTGTCACCGCCGACACACACGCCATCCGTGGGGCCCTTGTCGCCATGAATGACCTTAACCCTGGAAGTCTACCCAAAGGATGGTTTAAGGCCCCGAAAGACTATAAAGAATATCTAAAAAACCCGACCGAGTGGATGTCGAAGTCTACTAACATGGGGAAGATAAAAGACGGCCTAGCATCCAAAACAAAGGACGGAGTTTCCGAGCAAGTGGAATACGGGACCATGCACGACCTCTATGAGAGAGTCGGAGAAAAATTAGGCGTCACCCCCGCCGAGGCTCAGTCCTTAGCCTGGTTCTCTTCCGGGGCCAATACCAACCTTGCCAGCCAGCCAAAGTCCATCCCTCGTCTTCTTGATGAACGGATCGATGTGACGGCCCAGGCACTCGGATTGACCAAAGATCAGGTCCTGGATTTGGTCGTCAAAAATAAGTTACCCCTGATGGGCGTAGGCATGGCGGGACTTCTCAACGTCCCGGAAGAGGGTCAAAACTGATCCTCGTCCGTGCATAGTTGAACCGTATTTTTGGGGATTTTCGGGGGATTGGCGTTTCCCCCGGAAACGACTGAACCCTTGCAAACGCTAGGGTTCTGGTGGGTCGGCTGGGACTCGAACCCAGGGCCACCTGATTAAAAGTCAGATGCTCTACCAGATTTTATTCAATAAAATCAGATGTTTTGCAGAGTACGCCTGAATCAGTTCCTCGTCCGTGCATATTTGAGTCACAAAACATCAACCGCCCTATGAAGATCCAGGTGGATTGAATCGACATACTGCCGAGTCGTCTGGATCTGTTGATGCCTAAGAATCTTTTGTACCTCCACGATACCCACACCCGCCTTGATAAGCCTGGTTGCCAGGCTTGCCCGATATCCGTGTATCGGCTTGACACCCTCAATCCCTATTCGCCCGAGGATTCGTTTCCACGCCTGGGTGAGTTGGTCTCTCTTGGGGTACGCCGGGGAACCAGTACCAGCGTCAAGATAATACACGTCCCGGTCAGGACGTTCATTGATATCAGTTATCAGAAATCTCTGGAGGACCACTGACATAGGGACACGATCAACCCGGCGGGATTTCGGGGCCCAGTCCGACCCGTCCGGGACAATCGTTATTAATCGGTCTTCCAAGTGAATATCCTGCAATTTTAGGTGACAGAGTTCTCCGGCCCTTATCCCCGTCCAGGACAGCATCATGTGCCCTCGGATATGGTTGAGATAGAACCTCCGCCGGAACGGTGGCCCTGTCTTCAGCCGGTTTTCCAGGTGGCGTCCAATCCGGTCCAGGTCGTCCTGAGAGAAGGCCGTGATCTCACGATCTGCGACCCTCAGAGGCTCGACCAGGGGGGCCCTGTCAATCAACCCGACCCGTTCCCCGTGACGGAAACAGGCTTTGAGTTGTCTTAAATGGGCCTGGATCGAATGATCCGCCAGTCCCCGGAATCTCAGGGCGTCCACAAAAATCTTCTGTTTACGCCCGTCATATGCATCCCCAGGATGATCCCCGACGGCGTCCAGATAATACCGTGCCGTCGTTTCATAGGATTCGGCCGTCCTGGGCGACCGAGTGGACTTGGCTAAGTCTAGCCAGTCCCGGAACAAGTCCTCGATCCCGGCCTTTGACCGGGCCTGAATTTCCTGGACCTTCTCTTCTTTTAACCGTTCAAGAAAAAACGATCTTTCTTGTCCCGTCCTCTTCCGTTTCCCCTTCGAGGTCGTCTTCCAGTCGGCCTCCTCGGTCCGGCATAGGCGGATCAGCCTCGCCGGTTTGGTTGTGTAATCTCGGAATACCCAGTGGTCGTCCCTGACCGACAAGGGTTTCCTCGAGTTCATCTATCTTCTCCCGCATAAGCTGAAGAATCTTCTGGGCCTCGTCTAGCTTCTCGCACATCGTCGTCATTTCTACCTATTTCCTTAATAAGACGTTCCAGTTGTTTGTTATAAAACCGGAGTTGATCCAACTCCGCCATGACTCGATCAATATCAATTTGAGTCGTGCCACTTTTCATCCTTGATTGACCGGCTATCAGCCAATTCAAGTCGAATCCAAGATTCGCTAATTTGTAAAGATTTTTAGGGCCCAACGGGACGGAACCATTCCAAACCTGGCTGGCGAAGGTCCTGGAAATCTCCATTTCTTCTCCTAGCCTTTTCTGATTCCATCCCCGGGCACGGCATTCCTCTTGGAGGCGGGCCGAGACCTCGGGGTCTCCTTTCTTACGTTCCATAGTGTTTTTTTTATAGTGGGATTTCTTCCTACCACTCCGACTCAAGCAAGGTCTGTCTATCGGGACTTGACCAATGCTTTGATTAGAGGGGTGGTGGATGGAAGTCTGTCCAGGTTTTCTGCCTTACAGATCCGTAAATTATTTCGTCACTATTGACGTTTGGATTTTGAGCATTGGAAATTTTCTGAATTTTTCCAGTTGCTCTACTTTTTTTTAGGACGCCAGTCGAATGCATCTCAGTATTCAGTGAGTTTGTATAGCGGAGGCTGGCTTTATGATTCCGCTTATCTTGGTCATCCATTAGATCCCTTCCATCTTCCACTTTTCAGAAGATTCGCTTTACGGCCCCATGCCCCGACCACATTCAATTGCGTTTCCTCACAAAAAAATCCAAACCAGGATCTAAAGTGTTGCCACTTTATTCCATTCCCATTTTTTAAAACCCTTTGGTCCCATTTTTTGAGTTTAGTCACGTTTTGGTTTTGATTTTGTTGCATATCAACCTTTCTAGGTTTGGATTTAAATAAAATTTGACAATTGTTAAATAGGTTCTAAAATTGTCAACAAATATTGACAACCTTAATGATATCGAGTCTACATAACTTGACAAGTATAAAAACACAAATGACTGAATTGATTCGGAAATATCGCATTTCACAGATCGAGATTGCCAGGAGGGCAGGGCTCGATCCAACCGTCGTCAGTCGGGTTCTCTCCCCGAAACTGAACGACAAAATCAACCAGGCGGTGATGGATATCATCGCAGAAAGGAAAAATGCCTGAAGAGAAAAAATCAAGTATTGGGGCCCTCTGGAAGGGGGAAACCCAGGCGGGGGATATCAAGTTGACCATTAAGGTTGATGAGGCCCTCGAGCCCGGCGTGTATTACACGGCCCTTGTAAATAACTACAAGGAAGAGGAAAAGCATCCTGACTTCAAAATCATGAGGCCCCGAGAAATGGATTCCGGATCCTCACCCGCCAAAAAAGATGACGTCCCAAAGGACGGCATCCCGTTCTGAGGTTATATGACCGGAGAACAACTAGAAAAAGCCCGGGAGATGATGGGCCTGACTCGAGCAGAGTTGGCGTCCACTCTCGGCATGACGTACTCGGGGATATTCAGTTGGGAAACCAACGGACACGCCACCGAGGAATTGAAACCGTGGGTCCCTTTGGCCCTCGCCGGGATGAATCCCGGGGTCTTTAAAGTTATTGATTTACATCAAACTTGGAGTCAAAAATGACAGAAAAAATCAATCGGATAGCGGATCAGTCCAGGAAGGACAGGAACCGCCAAGCTCGGGCTAATTTTCTGGGGAACTGGAAAAGTCGTTTCGGCTGGATGCTGAAGCTGGCCTAAGAGACCGGGGGCGGGACTCCAGAAGGAGTGTACCCCGTCCCCCAACCTCAATCGGAAACTTCAAGGTAACATGAGAAAAACAGATAAACAACTCAACAAAATGGTAAGCCTGGAAATGCCGTCGGCGGAATACCATGCGGATCCGGCGACCTCGGCTGGAGAATGCGAGACCGTCCACAAAAAAGGCGTCTATGCCCTCCGGTACGAAAAGGCACACCCTAAGAAACAGACCAACGACATGAAGCTCGGGACCTTGACCCACACCCTGGTCCTTGAGCCGGATGAGTTTGGGAAACAATATATCTTGATCCCGAAACTTGATCAGAGAAACCCGGAAAATAAAAAAATAATCGAGGGTCTGAATAAAAAGGCCTTTGAGAAAAACCTGATCATGATTGATCAGGAACAGCTAGACCTCGCCCAGGCAATGGCGAAGTCAGTCCTAGCCCACCCCCTCGTCCAACTAATGATGAAGTCCGGCAACCCAGAGGTTTCCTATTTCTGGGAAAAGGACGGCCATAAACTGAAGGCCCGTCCCGACTGGGTCAACGGCAAGTATTGGATGGACCTGAAGACCGCCAGGGACGCCACCCGTCAAGGGTTCGTCCGGGCGTGTGCCGATAGCGGGTATCACCGCCGGGCGTCGTTTTATATCGATTGTGCCAAGTATCACGGCGACGACGTTGAATACGTCTACGTCCTGGTCAATAAGACGCCTCCTTATCAGGTCGGGATCTACACGATCCCGGCCCATCAACTGGACATCGGACGGACGCAATATACGAACGCCCTGGTCGATCTCCAGGATTATGATCCCGCCGACTCTGTCTACGGGTTCAGCAACATCATCGAGTCCGTCGAGTTACCGGACTACGCTTTAAATTAACCTCAATCGGAATTTAATTATGCCTAGTAGTTTTGAATTTTTGAGATCCATCGACGTCAGCCACCTCACCGCCAAGAAGGGGAGGCTGGATTATCTGCCCTGGACCCATGCCTGGAATGAACTTCTCAAGCACTACCCCAAGGCGACCTACACCCAACGAAATTGGCCCCTCATTATCCATGGACAGGAAGGCCCGATCTGGATGGAAAACACCCAGGTCCCGTACCTGGTCAGCCCGGAGGGGTATATGGTCGAAATAGGTGTGGATTTGAATGACGACGAGACGCCCGTCAGATTCGCAGACCTGTTCGTCATGGACTCCCGGAATAAGGCCCTCCTCCCGAAACCCTACGGGAACGGGGCGGATATGTTCGATATAAACAAAACAATCCAGAGATGCCTGGTAAAGGCCATCGCCATGTGTGGCCTGGGCCTCGATATCTACACCAAAGAGGACAACCCGCTGGATCCTAGTGACGTGGATCCGCCGGAACTGGATGCCCGGGAAAGACGCTCAGAATCGACGGAGACGAAAGAAGAGCCGAAGGGGCCCTGGGACAACCGCCAGGACTGTTTGGCCCAGGTGAAAAAGCTCAAGACCTCTGACGAGGTGAATAAGTGGCTGGGTCAATATTGGGCCGACGCCATGGGCTTTTTCAACAAGAAGGATATGTCGATCCTGGAAAAAGAAATTAAGTCCTTCAGAGACGGTCTGAAGGCGACTGAGGAACTGCAAACAGAAACTGCATGAAATGTTTCGAGGAGGTCGCTATGAGTTTCCTGAACATATTGGTTTACGTCCACCTGGTCGTCGTTATTTTCGGCGTCCTTTACATGGTCTGGCGAGTGAAAAGATTCTTGGACCAGGAAGAAATCAACGAGATTCGGATCAAGCGTGACTGGCCTCAAGCAGAATAAAAACGACCGGCTGACGGCTCAAACCCAGCCAGGATTGGATGGACGGGATCCCTTACCTTATGCCCTTCCTCCCCAGAGTCCTTTTCCGTGTGCTTTCGCCTCTGGCCTGGAGATGGTAACCAAAAAGAAAGTCGATAAAAATCCGACGGCCGACGGTGGCCGTCAGTCAGGTAAAAAAAAGGAGTGAAATAATGTTCACCAAGATCGACATGGACGTCGATAAGTGGTTCCTCGACACGGATATTGATATCTCAGGGTTGAGGATGATGACCGTCCTAAAGGCCTATCAGGGGGCG
>Ga0208767_1001604_pt1 | contig 17730 bp, 15 predicted proteins | sample VirMetDEL_Mar_21_FD_184514 | JGI IMG/M metagenome (GOLD analysis project Ga0208767, IMG submission 184514) | Aqueous microbial communities from the Delaware River and Bay under freshwater to marine salinity gradient to study organic matter... | ecosystem: Environmental > Aquatic > Marine >... | reverse complement strand
CATTGTAATTAGATGGTGAACTTCCTTGAGGATCTATTTGACTGTAACCACCAATAGATGAAGGTATACCTCTAGAGCCATCGTATGATGGAACATTCGCAGGCATACCGTTTATTTTCTTCAAAAAAAATGAGTTAAAAAACTTAACTTCTATTACTGCACCCATTTATAATCACTTATTTATTAACGTTATTACACTTTATACTTTTTCAAAACTATAGCCACTAGAGTTAATAGTTGTTGATCCTCCTATTTGATTATTGTTATTACCAAAAGCGCTAGGTGAACAAACGCCCCAAACGTTCAATAGAGCTATACTTTCATTTGCACTCACTGACCAAATTCTTGGGGTTGGTCCGCAATTTAGAAACCCAAACTCGAACTTTGAAGCGTTAGTATCATCTATAGCTATTACACCATTGTTAGCTGTATTAGTTAAAGACGTCCAGTTTCCGTCGTAAACATAAAATAAACTTAAAGCAGGATTACTACTTTGGGGAGTTTCTATAACAACTACAGGGGTAGTAACAGATGTTTGATTTTTCTTTATCATTGTTACTTGTTTAATGGACTTAATAACCTGCCCAAATGTAACGTTAAATTCATATGTTTTAAAAGCACCTCCACCATCAGTTACTATAACGGTGCCATCATAGCCAGTTGTTGTGTTTATTGGTATATTAGGATCGTTTAACACATAAAAAGAAGCGTAGTTAGCAGTGTTACCTACAGTTTGAGTTTGGATAGTAAAATAATTTTGACTTGTAACATCTATAGTTCCAACAAAAACACTTTGTACTGTACATGTTAGTTCTTTCCAAACATTTACTGGAGTTTGAAAAGGAGAAACCCCAGGATTACTTCCGTTTTGAGCTAATATTCTTTTTATAGATTGAGCTGGTTCAAAAACATTAGCTGGTCTAACTCTTTTAAAATTACCTAAATTTTCTTGAGCAGGTAAAGGTGTTACATTACCAAAGAAATCTTGTTGAAATAAATCAACAGGTAGATTTGCTACGTTGGCTTGCTTAACTATTGTTGTTGTAGATTCAACAGCATCTGGGTTAGTCGTATCTAATAACGTTACATTGAATGTAAATGTAAAGCTTCTTACGTTAGCATCTTGACCGTAATATATATCATCTATAAATTGTTGCTTTACAGTTATATCGTAAGTCTGCTCTGTAGGCTGAATGTTTTCTACAAAATTAAAATACAAAGACTTTACATCTGCACTGTTACCATTTACAGCTGAAACCAACTGTACATCAATGTCATAATCTTGAGGATCATATTCTATTCCAAAATTATTTACAATTTCAAATGGAGTAGATATAACACTGTCTCCAGCTGTCATTCTTTCGTCAAATGGAGTTGTGTCAAAACCGGATAACAACGCAACCGAAGAAGTTGAAGAGTTTTCTATAAAAAAGTTTAAGTCTGATATTAAACCAGCAGAAGATGTTTCCCAATATATATCTAAATTAGAAATAGTTGGAGTTGTTTCAAATACTGCAAGATTTTCTACAGAATCATAAAATACATCAAAAAAAGCTAAAACTGTATTATCTAATAAAATACCTTGTGCTTTACTTAAAGTTAATTCGCCAGTTGCTCTATCAAAAGATTTAACATACGTACCATCTTCTATAGTGTTTCCCGTTGGCGCGTTTGGCGATGTAACTAACTGACCTGCTTCAGGAGAAAACCCAGCTCCTGTTATCTGAATTTCAAAAACGATGTCACCATCTGCTGTTCCTCCAGGCTCATTTAGACTTGCGTTGCCAGCTAATGTTTGTGTAGAGTTATTGTTTACTCCAAACTGTAGGTTAGAAGCTTGAGACGTAACAAACTCACCTATAAAAGGATTTGAGTCTGACTTATAAAAACCGTAAAATGGATTTCTGTTATCCGTAATAGGAACTATATTGCCTACTTGATTTTCATACTCTTGAACATCAAATAAATCATAAAGATCTTCAATAGCATTAGTAGTAAAAGATTGTCGTTCTGGATAGTATTGTTCATTTCCAGTATTACTATATTCGTTTTCAGTATTCATAACTCTACCAAACAACACAACCGAACTTCTAAAAGTTTTGTCTTGAGGTCCAACCGCGCTTAAATCTCTTGGTATTTTATTTATATTATCGTTTATTAAAGTTATAAAAGATGTGTTTTGATTTTTAATAGGTAATATAGAATTAGTTTCGTAATTATATGGTAAACCTTTTGTTGCGCCAGCGGTATAAACATTGTAGTACTCTTGTTCGTTTTGTTTTACTACTATCTTGTAGCTATACCAGCCAAGTGGATTATAATCATCAGAGTTCTCGTCACCATTGTAAATACCAGGCCAAAATTGATTATTAGCAATCGGAGCGCTAATTATACTATTAAAAGAAACTCTAAGAGAGTTACCTGGCCAAGGTATTATTCCAGCACTTAAATTGTCAGGATCAGGATACGGGGCATAAACAGTATCACCTGAATATGATGTATCAGCTACAGTTATAACATCTTTATTATTAGACAATATAACACTCGATTGTCTTCCAAATCTATCTGATAAAACAACTCCTACTTGATATGTTCTGTTTGTTTTTAAAGTACTATTAGGATATTCTACTATACTAGTTGTTTTTAAATCACTAGCAGCTGTATTAAAACTTAATGTAGTTCCAGACGTTACATTTGGTTGATCTTCACTTAACGTAAGAAGAGGGGCTACATAATCTACAACTAAAGTGTTAGCTGCTACATTTGCACCTGTAACTTGTTGACCTATTAAAGGAGTAAAATTATTTGGAATAGGTTGTACAAGGTTTACTGTATTATTGGTAAACGCTCCATTAGTAACAGCCGTGCCTGAATTTAAATTAAAAGGTTGTTTTTCACCAACAGCGACATAATAATCTATAGAGTCAGGAGGAGTGTGTTTATTTTGATAATTACCATAAACAATTCTGTTGCCTATAATTTCTTGAGACAAAGCCTTAACTGGAGTTTTATCATAAACCCTTATTAATTCATTTTCAGGTAAAGTCTTGAAAGGTTTTTTGTTTATGTAATTATATGTGAATATATTAGAATTACCAGCAGAAGAAACTATTTCTGTTATAGGTATAGTTTCTACAACTTGAACAGCTAAGCTATCTGACGTTTTATATAATATATCTATTTCTTTTACTTTATATTCACTTTCTAATAAATTTCCTGTTGTTGGAAGATTTATATTTAATTGTAACTCGTTGACTTTGTTTTCCATAAAATCAACTATAGTAGAATCAAACGCGCTTTGTTGATCACCAAGTTCTAGTTCTGTATTTAAAAAATAACCATCTTGCTTTGGTATAAAACAAGGTTGAGTAAACGGAGCAAATATAGAGTACTCATTATCATCATATCTAAAACGATATGTAAATCTTGCAAACTTATCTTCTAAAAATCTAGAATCACCAGCGTAGCTGTCATTGTAATAGTGATTAAAATTAAAAACTAATTGATCATCAACGTCTACAGTTATAGAATTATCTAAAGTAACAGTACCACTTGCATAGCTATCAACTTTAGCTCCAGTATCTACTATTGGACCTCTTAACTTACCACCACTAAAATTAATAACACCTACAGTCATGCCTGTTTGCGGAACATTATCGCTTGTTGTTTGGGTTCTTTGGTAAAAAGGTATATTGATGTTAGATATATCTATACTTGTAGAACTAGCTGCTGCTACTGCTACAGTAGCTGTTCCTCCGTTTGGTAAAAATTTACTAACAACATCTCTCATTGAGCTATCATATTCTCCTTGAGCAGCTGTTAAAAGAGGATTAGCTGCTACTCTATCTGCTGTTATTTCTTGATATAAATCTATAGGCTGCCAAGGGCTGTACTTAGATACAGATATTTGATCTTCATTGGAATAATAACCTGAAGAAGAAGTAGCTTTATCTATATTAATTTTTCTAGGTTGATTAAAGTTGTCTGTAAAAAATAATAAATTTTCTATTAAGTTTACACCGTATATAGGAAAGTTTTTAGAAAAATTTAAAAATGGTCCTTCAACTAATTTAGTAACGGTAGTAGTAGCTACATCATATTGATATATAAAGTGATTAGAACCATCTCCACTTTTTACATAAGGATCAGCACTGCTAGAACTTCTAGTTCCATCTGTTAAAAACACATATATACAATTATTGCGCTCATCAACAGTATAACCTATAGCTGTTAAGTTATTAGCGTAAGATTCTCCGTCTTCAAAAATACCACTTGGCACTATAGAATTACCAAGTATATTTTCAAGAGCACCAACATCATCACCTTCAGACCTACTAATCTGAGCATTGAAAGCTTCACGATATTCACCACTTGGAACCAACCTAGCATCTAGGTCACGATTCATTTTGGATTTAATGAAAGCGTTTTTAACTTCAGCCATTTAATTTTAGTGTTTTATCCATTTAGATTTTCCACGCATAACCTGTATAATTTGATCTAATTTAATGTTAGACAAACGTATCTTCGCATTTCTTAGTTGAGCACTAGCTTCTCTTTTAAGTCTTTGTATTAAATATTCTGGTTGATTAATCCTGCTAGCTAATATAGCGTGCTTTATATAAGCGTAGAGAGCTTCTTCAGCCATCTTAGGTATTCTAGTATCTAAATCAGTAGAAAGTCCATCAGAAATGTATTCTACAACTACAAGTTTATCTACCAAATTTGCTGAAAATGAAAATTTATTTTCTCTTTCGTTTATCGTATAATAACCACTTGAGTTTGCAAATTGAGGATCTAATCCATAGAATTGTCCATAACCAAACTCTGGCCAACCATAGTAATATTCGTAACCTAATATAGTATCATCTACAAAACTAGGATTAGTTGATTCTTTTAATACGTTGTTCTTCCAACGATCTTCTGTTACAGACGTAGTTTCTATGTTATCATTAAATTCATCTTGAACAGGAACCCCTTTTGCATCATCTAAAAATACATCCGTTGGGTTTGTTGTTAACATGTTACCAGGCATAATAACTCTTTTTACACCTGAATTATCTATCCAGTAAAAACTAACGTAATTAACATAATCTTGAGGTATAGGTATACTAAGGTTATTAGGCACAGTAACCTCTAGCTTGTTTACACTTTTTAACGTGTCATAACTAAACTCTTGTAAACCTCTTTTAGCGTGAAAAATAACGTCTGTTCTTTTTACGTTTTGTATAAGTTTACCTGTGCCTACATAGGCAACTAAAAAGTTTTCTATAACTTCATCAAGTTTAGTATAAGCATATGACCCCCAGTTTTCTTCTACAACATTTCCAAAAGCTTTGTCAGCTGCAGTGTTACCATAATTACCACCATCTAACTTTTTAAGTTGTACAACAATATATAATCCATTTGCTGGAGTGTTATTAACAAAATTCAAAACATTTTTTGTACCTTTACCGTCCGCAATAGAATCTACACTATAACCAGACGTTATTTCAGACCAGCTACCTGGAGTACCAGTTGTGCTAGAATAAATTTTAAAGTTATTTAAAGGGTAATTAGGATCACTTGGACTTGCCGCATACCAAACCAAATCAGTGTTAAAAGTACATTGAAACTTAAATGTTGTACCATCTCCCCTAAAGCCTTGAGCGCCTTCGTAATATTGTCGATTGTTTTCTGTTATTAAACCCATTTATTAACTTTTTGAATTTACTTCTTCTGCTTGAACACCTTGAGCAGCGGCTTGCACGATTTGAGGATCTTTTATAACCACACCAGCATAAGCTAATATTCTTAATACAACCTCTGTTTGTTCTGTAGAATCTAACTCAAATTGAATAGAGTTAGATTGATCATAAACGTAATTTCCTAATGTTTGATTTACATTAAAACCCCATTGAACATTACTTGGTTTTCTTATATAACTAACTTTAAATTGCGTGTTAGCTGAAAAATCTCTTGCTTTAGCATAAACTGTTTTAGGGTATACGTAAATATGCGGTTGCCCCGTTACTAGACCATTTACGCCAAGTGTTGATTGCTCGTATAAATATACAGGGTATTTGTCTGAGGGTTTTGTGTATTTAGATAAGTTTAAGTGTAATAACTCATCTCTTTCTACTCTTTGAAGTTCTTTGGTGCTATTAAATATAACACTACCTATTCTATGCACATCGTTAGGTGGTAAAAAATAATCTTCATCGTTAACCGAATCTACACTAATAACAGCATCTGTACCACCTCCTGGTGATGTAATAGTTACGGGTGCACCAGTAGTATAATCTTTACCTCCAGAATCAGGAAAATTTTGAGTAATATTAGTTATAGCGCCAGTAACAGGATCAACGCTATTAACAGTAAATCTAGAAGAAGTATTAGATCCTTGTATACCAGTGTAATTACCTGGAGTGAATAAAGTTCCAAAATTATCTACAGTAAAACTAACTATAGCTCCTTCGTAAACTATACTAGTGCTTCCTATAGTTTTAAATATAGATATTAAGTTATCTATATTTTTTTGACGATTAGCATACGTATTATCTGTTTGAGGTACACGTAGCTGTTGATTTAGATCTTCAAAATAATTTTCAAAAATATCTAGTTGAACCTGTGTTGCTAACTTATTAAACTCATCTGGCGTTATATAACCACGTTGTTCTTTGTTTAATATAGACAACACTGTAGTGTAAACAGTATTTACGTTTATTGCCATTTATATTTTTTTTAAGTATAAGGGCCCGAGTGAACGAGCCCTATACTATTATCACTTGTTTATAATCTTTTTTCTATAGATTTATAAACTTCTACACCTTCGTCAGTTTTAAACCAAGCGGCTAGTGCTGAGTAAGGATTTTCATCAAAAGGAACTGTCATTAATTTTCTATCATTAGATCCCCAGTGAAATGTTCTTTGATCGCCAGATAAATATATAATTCTGTTTTCACAAGCATTAATACCAAAGTTTCTTAATTGAATATTTTCATCTTTAACTAAGTTTAAAAATAAATCAGGATTTCTTTTAGCCATAAGTAGCAAGTCTCTTTTAATTTCTTTAGAAGACATGTTACCTACTGAATTACCTTTTTCTACTCTTAATACAGCTTCAGCATGATCAATATCAATATCTTTAGCTAAATTTAATGCTTCAATTTCAATTTCTAAAGCACTTAATTCATCTTCAGCTATTTGCTGTGGTATAAACTCTGTATACTTTTTATCTTTTAAAGGGTGATACAAAGATAATAGTTTTTGTAAACCTATATTTTCTTTTGGAACATTTAACGTTCCGTCTTTAAATGTTATATGACCTAAAGTTACCTCCCCTTTTTGTTCATCAACAAAAGGACTGCTCATGTTAGTAGCGTATCGTAGTTCTCTTTGTTGATTTGTTTTACCATCAAAAAATAACAACGCGTGTTTGCGGGTATGTTTTGCTGGAATAGTTAAAGTAAGTGGAGTATGAGGTCCTCTTAATATGTAAGTTCTATCCTTAGTTTCCCAAGAATCTAACTTTTGTGTTTTTACTTTTTTGGGTGGTGCAACTACAACTTCTGGTTCGTTAACTTCCACCTCTTTTGTTTCTTTTTTTGCCATGATATAATAAAATTAAATAATTAAAAGGCTATAGGGCGCCGAAGCGCCCATAACCTTATGAACAATTATGCTCCTTGGAATAGAACAAAGTTGTTAGCACCTTGCACAACAAGACATCTTTCAGATAGGAAGTTAACTTCCATAGCATCAAGATCACTTGTAAATGCTCCGCCAACAGAACCAGTCAACCAAGACTTCATACGTCTGTCATCAGCTTGAGAAGCTCGGTAACGTACGTGAAGGAATGGACGACGAATGTTCGTACCTAGGATTTGATCATATACTGTTGAAGTACCTGCAGGAATAAGAACTCCTTCAATTGAAGCAGGTCCAGTCTGTCCACCACGCGTTGAAGCGTCGTTCAAGTATTTCCAATCAGTTTTGTAGAAGTCATAAGAACCTCTGCGGAATCCTGAAAAACCAAGATTAAGTGCCATGTCTTCTGAATTTTCAAACAATCCAAAAGCAGTACCACCTTCAGCTCCAGTTGAAATCAAAGAAAGCATGTCATCAAAATCCAGTGAAGTATCACGGTTTAAGAAAAGCATATTCTCTTCAATAGCTCCTTGAGTATCTAGGTTACGTAGAATATCATCAAAGTCACCAAGACCTGTAGCTGCAGTAAATCCAGTTTGAACGTTTCCACGCTCTTGAATAGCAGCAAAAAGACCTTGTGTACCTTTAGCTCCAGCAACAGTAACTGCACCTGAACCAGCAGCAGCAAGTTCACCTTCAACAACTGACATTTCTAAGTAATCTTCAAAACGTAGTCTTGTTTCAGACTCAGCTTTTAGATACCATAGATATCCAGAAGTACCATCTTCAGTAGCAACTTCTACCCAACCGATCTGAGCAGTGTCAGAACCGTTAACAGTATATTTGCTTCTAATGATAATAGGTAAGTTAGAATATTGTTGCAATACAGGGTCAACACTTACAAGTCCTTCGCCAGGAGCAGCCACATCATAATTAGGTGTAACTGATCCTTTTTTAAATTCAGAACCATAAACAAACACTTTTAAATTTCCAACAAGACCTGAATCAGCAGTTGAAAGAGTTGCAGATGTATAAGGAGCAACAGTAATAATGCCAGATGTTGTGTTAGATTCTGTAACTAAACACTTAGCCTCAGCTCCAAAATCATCCATAACAACTACGGTAGATCTCGGAGAAATTACGTTAAAAATATCCGCAGCTGCAGTAGGGTTAACGTTGATAGTTGTACTTGTAGGAAGAGTACAGTTGTCATACGCAATGTGTAGTCGGTTTTGTTCAGACCAAATAACTTGATCAGAAGTCATAGGCATTTCTGCTCCGACCATACGTAAAAAGCCAGATAGCGTTCTGTTGCCATATCGCTCTACTTCTTGCTCATAGATCTCAGGGAGATACTGTTGAGAGAAATCGACGAAATCAGCGGCAGCTGCATCTGTCCATTGTAGATAGTTCGACTGTAAAGCTTCTTGCTTTTGAGTTGGAACTATCTTTCCAAATTGTGGTATTAAAGCCATTTTTTAAATTTTTATTTATTAAATCTTTTTGTTTTTATTTTAAGCCTTGAAGAATCAGCGCCACTAACAGCTTTTACTTTAAATCCTTTTACGTAAACATCACCTGAAACTGTAGGTCTAGCATCTGTCGATATGTTTTTCGATTTAGCCATAACATCTTTAACAGCATCAGCTTTTCCTTGTTCATAAAAATGACTAGCAATAGTATCAGCATTTCTAGCGGCATATAAAGCTTTATGATAACCTGAAAGATCTGATATTTTATTTTCTTTATCTAGGAACGTCCCAATAAAATTAGTAATATCAGCTTGATCATTAGCTATCTGCGGTGGATTTTTAACTCCGTATCTAAATTTTTTGTCTCCAACATTGAAATCAAAACCTTTGAAATCATCAGTTAAAAAACTTTTAGTACGACTAACAAAATCTTCATGCATTTGCTTTACACTTTTCTGCTCTTCGTTATATCTATTGAAAAAATCCATAGCTTTTTGTTGGTCTTGATTTACGCCTGGTCTCAACTTGATCTCATCGTAATACTTGTCTTTCAATCCCTCTAAAAAGTTTTTGGCTTTTCCAACTTCTTCTTTATACGCTATTTTCTTTTTGCGTATATCTTTTTCTTCGTCTAACTCTTCATCATATGAATAATCTTCTAATAATAGATTTATATCTTCATAATCTAAGTGCGGACGAGTTTGTTTATAATATTCTCTAATCAATGTATTGTTATCTACATTGGAGTAATCTGCATTTAATCGAACATAATCTTCGACTGTACCACCAGTTTCTTCCATAAATGAAACTAGCTTTTCAATATTTTCAGGTAGTTGTTTTGCTGGCTGCTGAACTTCTTTTGTTTCTTCAACAACTTGTTTTTGCTCTTCTACCTTTGTTTCAACCGGATCTTCTTCAATCAAAGTTAAAGGAGATTCTACTTTTTCTTCGGTGGTCCGTATTTCTTCAACCACTCCTTCGCTGTCGCTACTGTCTTTTGGTTCTTCGACAACAACATCGCTATCATTTGTCTCTTGTGCTTGAACGGCATCTTCTTCCTTTTTTTCTGTTAAATCTATTTTAACTACATTTTGATCTTGAGTTTCTTTTTTCTCAAGTTTAGATAAATCTACTTTAACAGGTTCTGTTGTGTTTTTACCTAAGTTTTTAGGTTTAGTTTTCTTACCTTTTAAAGAAAACTCGCCTTCATTTTTAACCTCTTGGGTTGCATTTTCTTCTGCCATAATATAATATAATTAAATAATTAAAAGTTTTTTAACGAGGTTCAAACTGCTCTAGTCCAAATCCTCCAAGCGCATCATTACCAGCTGATTCAAAGTTTTTTGGTAATTCATCATTTTGTCTTTGCGATATCATTTCAGATTGTTGCGTGCCAATTATTCTAGCACGCTCATCTTTACGATCTTCAATTTCTTTTTCTTTTTCTTTCTCTACACCAGCTTTAGCCTGTGCAAGTTGTATGTTATAGTTAAACTCTTCAGCCATCAATTGTTTTTTAATTGAAGCTTCTGTTTGCATACGCTGTATTTCAAACTGAGATTTAGCTTGCTCTAAGTTTACTTTTTCTTGAGTTAAAGCTTGTTGCTTTTGTAATTCAGCTAAAGCAGCTTGCTCAGCTGATTGAGCGTTAGCTTGAGCTTGAGCTTGTATATTAGCTTGCTGCGCCTGCTGGTCTCTTTCTCTTTTTCTTTTTTGGCTTAGTTTAAGATATTGATTAGCAAGTTTTATATTTGTTATCTGTCTAATATCTATAGCGTCTTCTAAACCTATTTGGCCAGCTTGTAAAGCTATTTGAATATTCTTTTCTAATATTTGCTTTTGCTCTTCTTCTGGTTCTAACTCTAAGAATATACCAAACTCATGCATACTTAAATCTTGTATTTCATTTAAAGTAGCCACATTAAATGAGTTTATAGAATTTAATAAAGAAGCTTTAGTTAAAGGATAGTTTAACATATCATTTATTCTTAAGCTTATATTTTCACAAGATCTAACGGTTAAATACATAAGAGATTGTAATATGTGTTTTGTAGCTGTGTTGGACGCGGCTGCCGCTAGTTTTTGTAAACCTACCAAAGCATCTTTTGTTGGTTGACTACCATCACGAGCTTCATTTAATCCGGTCACGTCACGTATCATTTGCAAATAATATTGATACGTTTGAATTAAAGCTTGTACTTTTTGCATACCTGACGACGACTTTAATTCTTGAACAGGTACTTTACCTGGATTCATATCGCCATCTATAGTCTTAGATCTACCAACAATACTACCAGTTTGGAAGTACATGTTTAAAGCTTCTTGCGGATTATAATTAGTGCCGTTGCCTAAATCAACTTCAGCTAAACCGTCAACATCTACAAACACACCATCTGGAACCATACGGGCTAAAACCTGTTGTATTTTTAAATGCGTAATTTGTATCATATCTGCAAAACCAATACACTTACTTACTAAGCTTTCAATACGCCCTTTGTACATACGTGGTGCAGATATTACATAGTTCATTTCTACTTTAGTCTGGTTGCTGTAAGGCCTTGTCATATTTTCAGACAACTCCCACTTTAACATTTTTTCTTGACCAAGTATTTTAGCGCCACTATATAAAACTTCAATAGCTCTATGTACTCTTTCAAAGTTATCATTTATAGGTGGGTTAAAATCACCTGGCTTTTCTAAAGCTTTTAATAAACCTTGATCTGTTTCTTTTATTTTAAATACTTGATTATTATATGTTTTGTATTCAAAATATAAAACTTGTACATTATTATAGGTGTCATCTTGAGCCCAGTAATTTCTAGTGTAATTAGAATCACCAGGATATTTTTGTATTTCTTCAAGCTCAGCATCAGTTAAATATGGGAATTGCTTTTTAACTTCTTCTAAGCTTACACTTTTTACTTCACCAACATAATAAATATCTTCAAAGTTAGGGTCTTCTGTATAGGAATAAACTAAATTAGCAGGATCTACATATTCTACTGTAACACCATTTGCTAGATTAAAATTAGTTTTTACACATGATATACCAAGTACAGTTAAGTCATAAGCTAATCTCTTTTTTATTTCTTCATATCTATTGTAATCTAAAACAGTTGATATAGCTTCTTCTTCAGCTATTTCTATACTTTGTTTATAGTTTAATTGAAGATATAAATCTAATTCTTCTTTACTTTCTGGTAGATTACCTGGATCTGATGTGTTAAAAAGATCAACTCCTAAATTATCTTTTATAGAGGTTAATAATTTTTTAGAATTCATATCACGCATTATACCGCTAGCGTAATCTGTACGTTGTTTTAATGAGTATGGATCTGAAGCAAAAGATTTTATTTCATAACCTTTATCTGTCATACCGTTTACAACAATATCTACAAACTTAGATAATACAGCAACTGGTTTCCAGTCTAAATTTAAATAAGATAAGTCACCATTTATAGATAATTCATCTTTATACTTAGCCACAGACTGCTCACCTCTAGCGTATAATCTTAATCTATGAAAATCTTGCCAGTTGTTTCCAAAACGACCGCCAGCTCCTAACCCTCGATCACCTCTAAACCATTCGTTTTCAATAGCTCTACCTACTTGAAATCCGTAGTCTAAAGTATTCTTTTCTGCATCAGGTACCACCTGGCTTGGAAAGGAACTATTAACGTTAGTATAAACCATTTATTTTATTATTTTTGAAATGCTACCAGTGTTATCATATTTACCAAAAGATAAATTAACAGGTTGATTTTGAACTTTATGTATTGGTGTATATTTGTTTTTATTACAAGCCATTATAGCTAAGCCAGAACTAATAGATGCATCGTACTTTGTTCTATTATTTATATTAAATTTAGCCCAGTCTTCTAATGTTCTTTGAAAATAAATATTACCATATCCATTTTGCCCTGCACCTACATAATCTTCTATATAAGATTCTATAGCAGCAGCGTGTGCTTGTTTAATATCTTCACTTGAATTAGGTATACCACCTATTTCTTTTTCAGACACTGAAAGTTTATTGTAAACTTTATCTGGTCTATTAATTGAAAATCTTCTATAACCTCTACGTTTTAAATAGTATAACAATCGAGGTTTATTGTTTTCTGCTAGTATTGGCATGCCATAAAAATGCAATGCCATTAATACATCTTCAAAAAACATTTCAGCTGTTTGAGGTCTAGCTATATATTCTAAAAAAAACATATTAGCAGGAGCGTCTTCCATGCTAAACTTTGTTAATCCGTGTAAAGAACCTTTAGATCCTTTACCGTCTACAGTTCCTGATATATCATAAGAGTCACAACCAAATGCTCCAATGTGTTCGTTGCCAGGAAACTTAATATTGTTTCTTAATAAAACTTTATTTTGTAAATGCAGTGGTGGAACCCATGATACTAAAAATCTACCATTATCATTAGGAGTAAATTCTACTAATGTATCTTTTATACCACCAGCCCATCTAAAAGAACCTTTTGTTATATAGCCAGAGTTATTTAAATCTTCGTTATAATCTATTTGCTCGTAAATCTTACTTAGATTAAATAAAGACTCTTTTGCTTCATCTCTAAACGCGTGTTGCTCTGTACGAGGAAACTGCCTATAATATTCATTTAAACCGTCTTGATCATTTTTAAGACCATCAACTTCATTTTGCCAATGCTCTATAACACCTTGGTCGATAACCTCTCCATACGGCCCTTCAACCGGTTCTTCTGGTGTATCGAATACAGAGTGTCCAAAAGAATCAATGAACCCTTCGTAGTTCCATTCCATAGGTATGAACAAACTATATAATCCCGAGCTAGTCTGTCCATTGCGGTTTCGTTTAGTAACGTCTGAATCTTCGTATAATTTTTTAAAATTTGCTCCACCTTTATCTAATGAGTTTGAGGTCGAGCCCATCATACATTTACCTACAATTCTAGAACCTAATCTAAGAGTTGTTTTTGTAACTCGCCAGTTATTTAATATATTGTCAGGTCTTTCCCATTTACCACTTTCATCGTGTGCTAGAAGTTTTAATTTCTCCCCGTCGTACGAGTTGTCTCCCGTGTTTTTCCAGTCGATTGTGGTGTCGAGCCCTTCGAGCTCCTCCGGCCCTTGGCCTTGATCAAGCTTTTTTCTTGTGAGTTTTGATGCGGGTACTCTATACGCCAGTTCGGTTTTTGGTCGATCCATTCCGTCTTGTATCGGTTTAAAGAAAAACGGATAGTTGACGGATATTGGTACAACCTTATCTGTGAACATTTTTTTAGCATCGGCTCCAGATTTGGACAATATCCCAAACCGTGAATCGGAAGATATTGTTGCTTGATTAACCAACTCTCCTGACGCCATGAATGAAAAACCAGAGCGTCTGTTTTTGAGATAGCACATACCATAACATCTTTGATCGGCTTTGCACGCTTCCCAGAATATAAAAAATAATCTGTTTGATTCTCTAAATTCAGCGGCACCAACGTCAATTTTAGACCACTGCAAGTACATGTAATGAGAACCAGTAAGGTAAGTAGGCTTATTTTTATTAATGAACCAAAAACCTTCATCGCGTCTTTTAAACTCCTCATCAATGTAATCATAATATTTTTCTTTAAAATACTCTGGCTTTTGATTCCACTCAAATACACTTTTAATTTTGTCTAATTCTTTTGGGTAATCAATTTTACTCCAAGTATTTTTTTCAAACTCATAAGAGTTATTTTCTTTTGGTAAAGCTATTTTTAAATTTTGTATATTGTATACTTCACCTATTTGACCAGTCTTACTAATAACTATAACATCACTATCTTTGTCATAACCGTACTTCCACTGTTTGTGTCTGTTTTTTTTAGTAATAACTTTCTTGCTTATATAATCAGGCAGTACTTCATAAAGTGTTTGCGTGTAACTCATTTAGATCTACCTTCTGCAAAGCCCTTAAATGATTTAGCTTTTGTTTCTTGCCTGTCTCCTTCAAGCATTGCTTTTTCTTCCTCGATACGAGTAAGTATTTCAAACGCATCAAATATAGCTAGTTTTTTAGTAGCAGCAGCGTTCTTAAGTCTATCAGCTGCAAGATCATCATTTGATTCTACAATAGCTTCTTCTGCAACTTTAATAAGTTCTTCAACTGCTTTCTGCCCAGCTCGGATTATACTCCTCTTCGTCTCCTTTACGTTCATACTTCAAAACTATATCATTTGATTTCATACAATATAAGCGCTCTTTATTTATTAAAAAATCAAACTCACTGTTTGGTTTGAAACCAACAAGGTCTCCCTGGTTTATTCCTAGCGCTTCTAACGAACTATTACCTATTTTTAGTATACCTACAAGGCTTTGTTCTTTTTCGTTATCTAAAACGTTTTTACTTTTAATTGGCTTTACAAAACATCTATCACCAAAAGGATTAAATCCATTTTTGTTTTTATATAAATATACTTGATCTATAGAAACAAAATAAAGATCATCAACAAAAAAAGCTCTACCATTTTTTTGTTTACCTTTCATATCATACCATCTTCTAAAAACGTTATGATGTACTAATATTATATCACCAACATTTACAGGTGTTTCCAACATTAAAGGTGTAGATATAACTTCAGCATAGTTATTTACAAACTTAAAGCTTTCTACATTGTTGTTTAATATTAGTTTAGTATCATCTATGTTTATAGTATTGTCATAAGTTTCACCTAATGGTTTTACTATAAAGTCATATAAGCTTTTCATTAATACTTCAAATCGTACTCAACAGATATAGCCATATTAGAATTAAACTTTTTCCATGGCATTACCTCGTCGTTTTTTTTAATGTAAATATTATAAGAGTTATCTAGCTCATCAAACAAAATACTATTAATATTATGACCGCCGTATACCTCTTGACCTAAAGAATAATGCATAGCATCATTTTTATAATCAGAACCAATGCTGATTTTTCTTATAACGTTATTCATCTTCTTTTTTAATTTCAGTATACGTACCATCTTCTAAGTTAATATTAATAGTACCGTACTTTTCTTCTAGACTTTTTTTAGTTTCTTCTATACCTTCATTTACGTTTTTAATACGATGTAGCAAACTATGTTTCTGAGTTTCTAAACCTCCAATTTGAAGTAATATATCATTTAATTGTTTTTGCTGATCAACAATAGTTTTTAATTCTTGATCATCAATTTTATTAACTTTATGCATTTGATTTAATTTTATTCTTGTTTACTTTTTTTTGATTTTTCCCAAGTACGACCTACAAAATAAGCGCCGTATACTGTAATTAATAGTGACTGAAATATTGGGATATATTCTTCAGCAACTTTAAACCCACCAATGTTACCATCGAAAAATGCTAATGCCGTAAATATAACAGTAAGATATATTAACACTAGCGGGCGTATATTTTTTGATAAAAATGAATCTGATTGCATATCAAGTTTCCAGCGTTCAGTAATTTGAGTCTGCGCATCTTGATCTGCTTTTTCTAGTAACTCTTGAATCTTTTGTTTAGCAGCTAATCTTTCTTCATCTGTAGTTGTAAGTTTGTCAATTACATTACCTACGTCTTTAATTAAACCACCTGATAAAAGACTTAAAAGTTTTTTCATTTTACATATTTGCAGCTAGGTAGTCTTGAGCTTTCTTTTTTCTTTCAGCTAACTTTTCGTATTTTTTTCTACCAGCAGAAATTTGTTCTTCTGAAAAAGTTCTACCAACGCCTGGCACGCTAGTTCCTTTACCAATATACGCTGAGCTTGGGAAAGCCTCAACTCCACCAGAACCTGATTTAACTTGCGTGTAACCTGAAGATGTTGTTGTAAACTTAGGAAAATCTGGTACTGTTAACGCCGCGTCTCTTTTATACATATCAGACAAACTAGCAGTAGCTTCACCAAGTTCTATACCTTCTGTCATTGATTTTCCTTTACCAGATCTTTCATCTTTATCGTGGTTGTCATGCATAGGAGAATCTTTATGGCCCATTTTATATGGAGACATTTCCATAGCTGAAGCTTTACTATCGATAGGCATATCTTTTAGTAAGTTTTTCTTTTCTTGAGCTGCAGACTCTTGATGTGCTACAGATCCTTCCATCATTAAACCTGATGCTTTTCCTTTATGGTCTTTCATTTGCATACATGAAGAACCTTTCTTTTTCATTGGACTATTATACGGCATTTTTTATGTTTTTAGTTTATTATTTAAATCAAACTTATATCTAGTAAGATGTACTGTTCTTTTTAAATCACCAGTAAACTTACATATTAAGTTATTTTTATCTTTTAGTTTGTATTTTACTTTTACTGAATAACCATTTTCAGGGTTAAACAAATGTGTTGTAAAAGTTTTTTTTGTTTTTTTTAATATTTTTTCTTTTATAACATGCTCATTAAATGGATTATAGTTTACTACTTCAGCAACACCATATTCTCCAGTATAAATCATTGTTATATACTTAGATGTTTTACTTTCCCACCAACCACTAAAATCGTCTTGGCTAAAAGATGTAAATGTAATTAAATTAAATAATAGTGCTAAAAATAAATTTTTCATAATATTAGATTAAATTGTTATACTAATATTATCACTTGTTTTATTTATTTTTTAGATTTTCTATAAGCTTCTGCTTCCCAGGGTAAAT
>Ga0208767_1001603_pt1 | contig 17730 bp, 18 predicted proteins | sample VirMetDEL_Mar_21_FD_184514 | JGI IMG/M metagenome (GOLD analysis project Ga0208767, IMG submission 184514) | Aqueous microbial communities from the Delaware River and Bay under freshwater to marine salinity gradient to study organic matter... | ecosystem: Environmental > Aquatic > Marine >... | reverse complement strand
GCGAAGTTGTTGGTTAGCTGTCTCAATGTTCTTGGTCGCCCAAGATAGTACAAGGTTAAGTACTGCATAAGTCATAATAGTGATCCTTTCAAGATCGGGAAAGTGTTTGAAGTCTCTTAACTTCTGATGTTTCTATTATATACATATCGGCAAACAGTTCAAGCCTAATCCAGTCTATTTGGTCGATTTTTTCCAAAATAAATAAAATACTTTTACAGTGACACGTTAGGTCACCGGGCAATCGGTTTTGGTTGGGTTAGACAGTGTTGCTGGCACGCTGACCCTAATAGGTAATCAGGTTTGATAACCTGAGACAAACCTAATCATTATGACATATAGTGATAATCATATATGGCAATAATCCGATATGTCATCAAGAAATTCTAACCTTTTTCCGTGAATTGACGTAAGTCCTTACATACCAACGACTTACGTCGCCGAGGCCGGGCCCTGATATTTTATATATCGGAAAAACGTGATATGGGAATTGTCCTATATGCAATAGCGTTGCAACTACCGCACACATCGCCACATGTCCACAAGTATAAGACACGCACTTGCATACATTATGCAATAAACTAAAATCATAATTTTAACCTTTCTAATAAATGTGATCGAAATCACCAAGACAAATTTCGTGGCTTTCACCATCTTGGTCAACTGCCCAAGCGGTTCCATCTTCGGTGAGTTCTTCAACCTGAACCCATCGCCAACCGTCGATGATTCCTTCCATTCCGATTGTTAATTCTTTAATAGTCATAATTAGCTACCTTTCTTTTGTAGGTCAACGCATCGGTAAAAAGTGTCTACGTCAACGAATCGTGATTCGATTTGCAAATCCATGCTAGTACCACGAACGAAGTTCATAGCGTCACGCATGTTTGGCAACTGTGCCAAAGGACGGTGTGAGATACTATCGCAATCGAAGATTTCGAACATCTCTAAGTATTTGGTTTTAGTTTTCATAGTGTTGATCCTTTCAAGATCGGGTGTTGTTGTTAACTTCTTATACTAGTATTATCGCATACTAGTGGGACACGTTAGGTCAATTTCCCTAGTTAACTTTAAAGTTTTCCAAAGTTTTTTCAGTAACCGCATCGGCTGGAATGTCGATATCGACAAGCCGACCATCGACAACGACCAACCGTTTAAAAATGGTTTTGCCATCAATGGCAATTCCATCGCGGTCAGTAATCTTGAACCGCCTTCCAGCAGGCAAGATGGTAGCAAACCCTTCAGGGTGATTTGGACTAGGAACGGTAACGGGTTTGGTTAGTGTGATGAACTTGGTCATAATTTTGATCCTTTCAAGATCGGGGAAAATGTTTTTAACTCGTTATGCCTCTATTATACAGGTATCGGCAAACGTTTCAAGTCTAAAATACTAAAATCGGTCAATTTTCTCAAAATAAATAAAAATAAAAAAATGTGCTATCATTAGACTTTTGGCATGGTATTTGCTCTGCTCTGCTCAAAAACAAAATTCTAAGCTATTTTTTGACGAATTGACGTAAGTCCTTATGCCCCAATGACTTACGACGCCGGGGCCGGGCCCGGATATTTTTTTATATTAACATATCGGGAAAATCCCATATGGGAAATCCCCTATATGCAATCCGGTTGCAATTAGTCAACCCATAGGTGGTTAACAACCGCTTCGAGTTCTTCCCACTCGTAAGCGTAGGCAATTGCCATTCCATCGGCTTCCCACAAACCCATTGCCGTCCACTCGGCATCGCCTTGCGACTTGGCAAAGTCTTGGAAGCTATCAAAGCCTAGTGCTTCGATGATTGCAAGAACTTCATTCTTAAGGTTGTTGTTGATTTTTGCCATTGTTGTGATCCTTTCAAGATCGGTGAAGATTGTTAACTTGTTATACTTTGATTATACAGTAGTTATCGGAACGGTTCAAGTTTAAAATGAGCTATTTTGAAAGTTTTTTCGATTTATTTTCCGAAGCTACCAAACCGAAAAAGGTGTTGCTATCAACCTTGATAGCTTCCACGGTAACATCGCCTTTGCATCGACGTAGCTTGTTCATCGCCTTTGCTTCGGTTGAAAATGTAAATAGTGCAAAGTCAATTGCGTTGTCAATAACTTGGAAAGCGTTGAAGTTCTTGTTGCGAGTAATCATTTGTTTTTCCTTAGTTGGAAGATTGTTAACTTGTTATGCTTCTATTTTACAGATATCGGCTACCTTGTCAATCGAATTCCAGTCAATCCGGGCATTTTGTCGAAGTTTTTTGTTCAAATGCTAGCATCTGTAAGATATCCCACGTAGCGGGGGTGGTTCAAACACAACTCAAAAATATTTCTCATAATGTCTTATCCAATCTAAACAGACTCGCCCCTCATCGCCACATTTTGAAACTTATGTGTGCAAAAATCGCAAAATATGACTATTACAAGGTGTATTCAGATCATTTTAGCAGAGTAGTGTGTAGAATATTGGTGAAATGCCTATTATAATAATATAAGGAGTAAGTTATGGCACGTAAAATTAAAACTGATGTAAGATTTAAATCAACAGCACAACTCGAAAAACAGGTTGCTAAAGAGTTAGCGATACCTGACCCAGACAAACCAATTATCTTTGATTCAAAAGGAGGTTTGTGGGGTAGTGACAATTTCAAAGACGAAGAAGAAACCAAGGAAGAAGATAAATAATGGAAATACCAAAAGGAATGGACGAGGACTATGTAATCAACACGATCTCTTCTATTGCTAAAAAAATTGCCCACAAATATGTTTTTGCATCTTATCAAAGTGAAGACATAGAGCAAGAAGCGTTTCTTATTGGAATGGAATGTCTCTCTAGGTATGACCAATCTAGGCCACTTGAGAATTTTCTTTACACTCACATGAACAATAGATTGAAGAATTTTAAAAGAGATAATTATTATAGACACGATCATGGAAATGCACAAAAGGCACAGGACAGAAAGAAAAGTATTTTAGAACCTTTAAGTTTTGAATACCTATACACTCTACATGATAAAGAAGAAGTAGTCAACCAAGCACACTTTAAAGAGATGTTAGATTTAATAGATGAGAAACTCCCACACAGTATGAGAAAAGATTACCTTAAATTAAAGTCGAACTCTTTCCTGCTCAAAAAAAGAAAGGCAGACATTATAGCAGCTATTCGTGATATTTTAGAGTCTAGGTTTGAAATGGACGACAACGAGGAGGATCAAGATGAAGAAGGGTAGATTTTCTACGGAAGAAATGGCATTTATCGAGGCGAAAGCCGAGGTTCTTTCCCCTGAAGCAATCGCCATTGAATTAGACAGAGACCCTGATTCTATTCGCGACTGGATAGGCAAAAACATTGGGTTTTCTCCAAAGCAAAAAAAAGAAGCTGAGGTTGCCAATGAATTAAAGTCGAAACCTTACTACAAAGACTTGAATAATCAATTCTCTCCAGAAGAACTGCAAATGTTTGAATTTCACTTCAAAAAAATGTGGAGTCAGTTTCGTGACGATGTTTTTCATACAGAAGAAATTCAAATCATTGACACGATCAAGTTGGAGATTCTAATGAATAGGATTTTGAAATCACAACGATCCAACCAACAAGACATAGCAGAGACGGAGCGTATCGTTCTAGCTGAGAAAAGCAGAGACAACGACCAAAGAGACATGGATTTAATTATCAACTTAGAAAGGCAGGTGGCTATCCTCAGAGCCTCTCAAGAAACCCTCTCAAAAGATTACAAAGATTTACAAGCTCGAAAAGCTACTATGTTAAAAGATTTGAAGGGAACCAGAGAGCAGCGAATCAGAGCGATTGAAGACTCAAAGCAAACATTCGCATCAATAATCAAAGAAATAGATAGCAACCCTATGTTCCGTAACAAAATAGGAATCGAAATGGAAAAGATGAGACTGGCCCATATCAAAGAGAAAGAGCGACTTAGTGAGTTTACTAAATACGAAGACGGAATGATAGACCAGCCATTTTTAACACCGGAAACAGTTATAAGAGAGGAAGAAGACATTGAATAAGAAAGCGTTAATTTTTGGCGTATCAGGCCAAGACGGATCATACCTAGCGGAATTATTATTGGAAAAAGGCTATGAAGTCGTAGGAGTCACTAGACGTGTTAGTGTAAGTACAACCGAAAGAATTAATCACATCCTGCCACAAATTACTATTGCAGAGGGTGATATAACTGACGGTTTTTCTGTTAACAAGTTGATAGCGGATTATGAGCCGCACGAGATTTACAATCTTGCTGCTCAATCTCACGTTGGTACGAGCTTCAAGCAACCAAGTCTTACTTGGGATATTACTGCTGGTGGAGTCTTGAATATTCTTGAGGCGATCAGATACTCACCGCGAAAAGATGAAATAAGATTTTATCAAGCAAGTAGCAGTGAGATGTTTGGTAAAAACTATGACGAAGTAGAAAACAAGAAATACCAAGACGAAAACACTGAGTTTATTCCTCAAAGTCCTTATGCTATTGCTAAACTAGCTGCCCACCACCTTGTAAGAAATTACAGGGAAGGTTACGGAATCCACGGAAGTTGTGGGATTTTGTTCAATCACGAAAGTGAAAGACGCGGAGAAAACTTTGTCACCCGCAAGATCACCAAGTGGATTGGGGAGTTTGTGGAATGGAGATCAGACGATGAATATCCATTTTGGATAGCTTCTGTAGAGGATGCTCCAGACGTTATCTACAAAAGAACATCATATGCCGCAGAGGATCAATGCTTTTCAAAAGACACATTTCCAAAGCTGCGTCTAGGCAATTTGGATGCAAAAAGAGATTGGGGTCACGCAGAAGACTATGTAAACGCTATGTGGCTTATGTTACAGAAAGAAGAAGCTGATGATTACGTAGTTGCTACAGGTGAGACATATTCAGTCAGGGATTTTCTAGATGTGGCTTTTGCTAGAGTGGGAATTGATGACTGGAGCAATCTTGTAGTTATCGACCCACAGTTTTATCGCCCAGCAGAAGTAGACCATCTTTTAGGAATCCCCACTAAAGCAGAAAAGAACTTGAATTGGCAAAGAAAGGTTAGTTTTAAAGACTTAGTACACAGAATGGTAGATAGTGACTGCAAATGAAAAGAAACTACGACGACCCAATATATAAGAAATTTCGCAACGAAGTCCTAAAAAGGGACAATTTTACCTGTCAAATGTGTAATAACAGTAATAAGAAGACTTGGAAGGCAGTTCATCATATTATCAAGTGGTCGTCGTCAGCCAGTCTTAGGTACGACCCAGACAACGGAATTACTCTTTGTCATCAGTGCCATAAAGAGGTGACTGGTAAAGAGCAGTATTATGTTTCATATTTCGCAGAAAAAGTAAAGGCTAATAAAAAATGAGCAAAGTAAACGAACTTAAAGATTTTTACGCTGGATGTCTAATGGCAGAAGCAGGAGAGCATTTGTTCTTTTATACAGACGATGTTGAAAAAGAAATTGTTCTACAATTAAATAAAATTGTCTCAGACATCAGACGAAATCACAGAGGCAAGATTTCTGTAAATCTTAACCAAGAAAGCAATACAATCAAATTCACCAAGAAGCAAGACCCTGATTTTGTTATCCCAAAGGTGGTGGAAGTGGTGGAGGTTGAACCACAGGAGTGGGGGCCAGCGAATCTCGACCTTCCCGCTGAAGATTGCAAAACCCCTGAAGATTGTGAAGATGGATGCGAGGGTAATTGCCCAGAAGCTTTCGAGGGAGATAATCTAACTTAATGTCTAAGTATACAGTAATTCAGGACACTAGAGAGCAGGATGGTTGGTTCTTTTCACCTTACGATAAATGTGAGGGTATGGAAAGAGCAACCATGCTGACTGGCGACTACACCTTAAAAGGATATGAGGACGTAGTGTGTATTGAAAGAAAGGCTTCTGTTGCAGAAATAGCCATGAACTTAGGAAAAAAGAAAAAGCCATTCCAAGAGGAAATGCAAAGAATGAAAGAATTCCCATTCTCTTTTCTGATCCTAGAGTTTGGTATGGGTGATGTTATAAGATTTCCAGAAGGTTCTACAGTTCCAAAAAACGCGAGGGGAAAGGTAAGAATAACCGGAAAGTATCTGCTCAAGAGTTTAATGGAGTTTCAAATTTGGTATGATACCAAAATATTGTTTTGCGACAACAAGAAAAACGCATTTCTTGTAACAAACAGTATCTTCAAAAGGTTGACTGAGCTTTTTGATAAAGGTTCTGACGACAAAGCCGCGAAAGAAAGAGTTTTTGACTTTTAACACAGGAGAGGACATGAGTTTAGACAGCAGACCTCAGTGGAAAAAACTCCATGATGAGGCTGAACATCTACATGATTACAGCCTATCTATAAAAGACAGAAGGATATACTTACATTCAAGCTATGATTCCGAAGATTCTGATCCGGGAACAGACTGGAGAATGGCTAATACTTTTATCAAAAACATTCACATTTTAGAAAGTTCTGACGATACGCCAATAGAAATTCATCAATTCAATATAGGTGGAGATGAAGAGGCTGGTTATGCTATCTACGATGCGATAAAACACTGCCACTGTCCAGTTACCGTAATTACTCATGGTGTAGCGGCATCTATGGGAAGTGTGATACCTCAAGCGGCAGATAGAAGAGTAACAATGCCTAGTTGCTGTTGGTTGATCCATAAAGGTAGTACAGGTATTGGTCACAGAGATAGAATACCAGCTAGGCAGTGGGCTAAGTGGGAGGATTATTGCGACAAAAGAATGATGTATATTTATGCTGAGGCTTGTAGTAATTCTGAGGCTTGGTCAGGGAAAGAAACAGCATCTATAATGTCATCTATGAATAAGATGTTAAACGCTAAAGGTGATTGGTTTATGAACGCTACAGAGGCGGTTTATTACGGGTTCTGCGACGAGGTTTTTGAATGATAACAGACTTGCAAAGGTTAGAAGATGCTTGGCTAGGAATTGAAGTAGAAGAAAGTTCTTTATTCAATCCTATGGAATTTGTAGTAGAAGCTGGGGAAAATGACGAGCTAATGCTTAGATTGGCTTGGTTGATGATGCGTCCAGAGTATTTTTCTTTCGCTTGTAAGCACATTCTTAATATTCAGCTTTCACCATTCCAATCTTTACTTCTGCATGAACTATGGAATAGGAAATTCCCAATGCTTGTCGGAAGTCGAGGTATGGGAAAGTCATTTATCTTGTCTGTTTATGTTATGCTTCGGGCGTTTTTTATGCAGAGAAGAAAGGTTATTATTGTTGGAGCCGCGTTTAGACAGTCTAAAGTGTTGTTTGAATACATGGATACTATATGGAAAAACGCACCTGTTTTGAGAGATTTGTGCGACAGTAGAAGTGGCCCAAGAAGAGATGTTGATAGATGTGTTATGCACTTAGGGCAAAGTACAGTAACGTGCCTTCCGCTTGGAGATGGAAGTAAGATTCGTGGTCAACGTGCTAATGATATTATTGCTGACGAGTTTGCCTCTATACCTCGTGATATTTTTGAAAATGTTGTTGCTGGTTTTGCAGCGGTAGCTTCCTCGCCTATTGACAAGGTTAGACAAAAAGCTAAAGAGAAAAAATCTATAGAACTAGGTATACCAGTACAAAAAGAAGAAAAGGATAATAGCGGAGACAAGTCTAACCAAATCATTCTTTCTGGTACTGCGTACTACGACTTTAACCACTTCTCACAATACTGGAAAAGGTATACGGCAATAGTTAACAGTGGTGGTCAAACCCGCAAGTTGCAAGAAGTTTTTGGGGGTAGCGTACCTTCGGACTTTGATTGGACTCAATACTCTGTGACAAGAATCCCTGTGGAGCTATTACCTGCTGGATTTATGGATGCTGGTCAAATTGGGCGAGCAAAAGCCACCGTTCATGCGGGTATCTACCAAATGGAATACGGTGCTATCTTCACCACGGACAGTCAAGGTTTCTTTAAAAGAAGTTTGATAGAATCGTGTACTACACATCCAACTAAGACAATCAGCTTCCCTCACTCTGGAGACGTGTGTTTTGAAGCGTCTCTTAAAGGAGATAGTAGCAAAACTCATGTGTTTGGTGTTGACCCCGCTTCTGAGGTTGATAACTTTAGTATTGTCGTTATGGAAGTAAATAAAGACCATAGAAAGGTGGTACACTGCTGGACTACCAACAGAAAGTCTCATAAGGAAAAGTTAAAATCCAAGATAGTAGACGAGGATGATTTTTATTCATACTGTGCGAAAAAGATTAGAGAGTTAATGAAAGCATTTCCTTGCTCTGAGATCGCTATGGATGCTCAGGGTGGAGGTATTGCTGTTATGGAAGCGTTGCACGACAAAGACAAGATTCCAGAAGGAGAGCTACCCATTTGGCCTGTAATCGAAGAAAAAGCTAAAGACACAGATGATAATGTTGGTCTACATATTTTACGCATGTGTCAGTTTGCAAAGTATGAGTGGCTTGCAGAGGCTAACCACGGTCTAAGAAAAGATTTTGAAGATAAAGTGGTTTTGTTTCCTTACTTTGATTCCGTTAGTCTTGGTCTAGCTTTAGAAGTAGACAAGTCTGTTGGCAGAAAATATGACACCTTAGAAGATTGTGTCATGGAAATAGAAGATTTAAAAGACGAACTTTCTATTATTGAAATGACTCAAACAAGCACTGGTCGAGAAAGATGGGATACTCCAGAAGTAAAATCAGGACCGGGTAAAAAGAGTAGATTAAGAAAGGATAGATACTCTTCTTTAATCATGGCTAATATGTCTGCTAGAAGTATACTAACCGAAAAAACAACCCTTCACTCTGGTGCTATGGGTGGCTTTGCTAGTGGCTCACCATCATTCGGAACCTCTAAAAATGACCCTCTGTTTCATGGCCCAGCTTGGTTTACAGAAAAAATGCGAGGTTTGTATTAGATTGTGTATATCAATGTAATCGACAATCCAATTACAATTACATTGACAAGGAAACAATACTAATGGGTGATCCTCTATTTCAAACCTTTGGCGATTCAAAAGACTTTGCAGAAATATATCAGCAGCAAGATTTAAACGGATACGATGGTGCTGTCTACAGATCTCAAGCTCATGGTTATGGATTCGATAGAACTCCGGGTACTACAAACCAGCAAACATATATTGATATTGAGCCAAATAAAAGCGTTAGACCTGCTTTCAACAGATCGGATTATGATGCGTTTAGACCGGGCGAATCTATTCCCAACAGGCAAAAGAGAATCATGGGTGCTTGCATGGCATCCTACGACCGAGTTGGAATTATCCGTAATGTAATTGATTTAATGAGCGATTTTGCAAGTCAGGGTTTGGTTTTAGTTCATCCAAATAAAAGTATTGAAAAATTTTACAGAAAGTGGTTTACGCACGTTGGCGGTTATGATAGATCGGAAAGATTCTTAAACTATCTATACAGATGTGGTAATGTAGCGGTACAAAGAAGAACTGCAAGAATTAACAAGAAGCAAGAAGAAGCATTAAAGCGTGCCGCTGGAGCAGATTTAATTATCAACTTTGAAAAAATTCCCAAGAGGGAAATTCCTTGGTCTTACAACTTTCTAAACCCTGTTGCTATTGATGTTGAGCAGGGTAGTGAGGTTATAGGCAGTCCTCAGTTCTATTTAAATGTATCTAAGTACACAAGAACATCGCTACTAAACACCCAGAATAACTCAGCGGTATTTAAAACCCTTCCGACAGATATTCAGGAAAGAGTAAAAAACGGAGAAAGAAAGCTACCGTTAGATCCTAACAACACATTCTTTTATCATTACAAAAAAGATGATTGGCTAGTTTGGGCTAACCCTATGATATATGCCATTCTCGACGATATTAAAATGCTTGAGAAAATGAAGTTAGCCGATCTTGCTGCTTTAGATGGTACAATTAGTCAGGTTAGACTTTGGACTTTAGGAGATTTTGATAACAAGATTGTTCCCACAAAAGCTGGATTAGACAAGGTAAAAAACCTATTGGCATCCAATGTAGGCGGTGGAACTATGGACTTCGTTTGGGGTCCAGAGTTGACTTTTAAAGAAAGTAATTCTCAGGCTTACAAGTTCTTAGGTTCTGAAAAGTACCAACCAGTTTTGACAAGTATTTACGCTGGATTAGGTATTCCTCCAACTTTGACTGGTGCTTCTGGATCAAGCGGTGGATATACAAATAACTACGTATCCTTGAAAACTCTTGTTGAAAGGCTAGAGTATGGAAGAGAAGTGTTGACTGGGTTTTGGATGCAGGAAATTGAATATATTAGAAGAACTATGGGATTCAGACTTCCTGCCGAAATCCATTTCGATTCTATCGTACTATCAGACGAGTCTGCACAAAAGAAACTGTTATTAGATTTGGCTGATCGTGGAATCTTGTCAGACGAAACGCTCTTAGAAAGATTTAGAGAAATTCCTAATATAGAGTCTGTTAGAGTTAGAAGAGAAGAGAAGAAGCGTAGGTCAGATAATAACACACCTCAAAAGGCTAGTCCATTCTATAATCCTCAGCATAAGCAGGATATGGCTAAGATTGCCATCACCAAGGATGTTTTAGATACAGAAGAGTATATGGACGAGTTGGACTTGCCTTATCAAAAACCAGAGGTGGACAATTCTACAAACGGCCCCAGTGCTCCCAATGTCACTAAAAAGGACGAAACTCCAAAATTAAGCGATGATGGAAGACCTCCTCTTTCTAAAGACTCTGTTCCTAGAAAACAAAAAAGGGTATTGCCAAGAAGTTCCGAAGGTACTGATATGTTGTCGATAGCTAATACAGAAATGACGCTCTGGGGAATGGATGCACAGGATAAAATATCTAAAGTTCTAACTCCTGCAATGTGCGATCACTTTGGCAAAAAGGATGCTAGAGGGTTGAGTAAATCAGAAGTGGATAACCTAGAATATTTAAAACTTTGTATATTCACAGGAATGAAACCATTATTCCCAGTAGACGAGCAGGCTATATTAGATGTATTGAAACAAAACACCAAACCTAGTGAAGCTTTTTTAAGTCATAGTAAGCAAAAAGCGGCACAAATTGAATCTAGCTATTCAAGAAGGTTGACATCTTCTGAGATGAAATTCGTCTACGCGACCTCATACACAGATCTTTATCTGTAAATATCACCAACCTACAAATAACAATTTGGGGGAAAATAATCCCTCTTATTGTATTTTTGTGTATTAACGAGTATGGAGAACCAAATATGAATATACCTATTTTTGCTTCTGAGATTCAGGACGGTCTGGCAGACCTAATTACCAACAATTCAATAGCCAGCTTTTCTGTAGCTAAGAAGGCAGAACCTAATATACCATTTCCAAAATTAAAGAGTCTGTCAGACTCGGAATTGGAAAGGCTTGGAATTGCAAAAGCCGAAAATCAAAATCAATTAGATTTGTATTACATGCAGTCAGTTTTGGTAACTACTGGCTGGAATAAAAACGACGATGTTTTCGACCCTCAAGAAACTTGGGCGGCTAGAAGTAGTGCTGAAGATAAACCTTTTAACTTTATGCACGATGAAAAAGATATAATCGGACACATAACGTCAAATAGGGTTGTAGACCTCGAAGGCAACTTACTATCTGAGGCGGGAGAATCTACTCCTGACCAGTTTGAAATTGTCACATCTTCAGTTATCTATACTGAGTGGTCTGATCCAGAGCAAAGAGAAAGAATCAATAAGTTAGTCGCGGGAATAGAAAATGGAGAATGGTACGTCTCTATGGAATGTCTTTTTCCTAATTTTGATTATGCTTTAATCAAAGGCGATGAGCAAAGAATAATAAAAAGAAACGAAGCGTCCGCGTTCCTCACTAAGCATCTACGATCATACGGAGGAGACGGAAAATATGAAGATTACAGAGTGGGAAGGTTGTTAAGAAACTTAGCGTTCTCTGGTAAAGGTCTCGTTTCGAAACCAGCAAACCCACGAAGTATAATTCTGGAAGGAAAAGATTCAGTACGTGACTTTAGTGAGTCAATCGCACAAAGTATTAATTTAACAAATCCAAAGGAGAATATTATGCCAAACAGTGATTTGGAAAAGCAGGTTTCGACCCTGCAAACTGAGCTTGCAGAAGCAAAAGCTGCAAATGAAGCTCTTAAAGATAAAGTCGTTGCAGAACAGAAGGCTGAGTACGAGTCTCAAATCGAAACTCTTGCTAACCAAGTAACTGATTCTCAAACAACTTTGAAAGAAGCTGAAGCTAATATCGCTGATCTTACTCAAAAGCTTGAAACCCTAGAAGAAACTCTTGCTTCTAAAGAAAAAGCTATGAAAGATAAGGAAGAAGAGCTAAAAGCTATGAAGAAAAAAGAAGCTATGATGAAACGTAAAGCTCAACTTGAAGAAGTTGGACTAGACGCTGAATCAGCTTCGGCAACTATGGAAGATTTTGCAGATGTTGACGATGAAACATTTGACAAAGTTGTAGCCCTCATGAAGAAAAAGGCCGAAATGCCTGATTTTATCAAGAAGAAAATGGAAGAGAAAAAAGACGATAAAAAAGATGGCGAAGCTATGAAAAAGGGCAAGTATAGCGAAGCTGAGGATCTTGAAGCACAAGCTGAAGAAGAAGCGTCAGAACAAGCTGAAGCCGCTTCGGAAGCTCTAGAAAATGCTGAAGAGCCAAAGGAAAACGCTATTGCGTCTACAGTAGATGAAGGAGAAGGGCAAGCTCTAATGCGTTCTTCTGCTGAATCTTGGATCGGAAGTTTCATCAACAAAAATTCAAAGTAACTTATAAATTCAAGGAGATTTAAATCATGGCTCTTAAACAAGACAGATCAACTCTGCAAACAGACATTTCGTTCTTCATGAATGAAGTAGCAGAACGTGGGGGCGTAGTTGCTCTCAGCACAGCCGGTTCTGGTGCATCTATGGATAACGGTGCTGCCGTTGTTTCATATGCTGCTCTACCGTCTGGAGCAGTTCCAATGGGGCTACTCATTAACGATATGGTTGATATTGACCTTACCCGTCAACACCTAAATCAGTACAAGGACGAGATCCAAAAAGGTGGTAAAGTAACACTTCTTAACAAAGGTTGGGTTGTTACTGACGCTTTGGAAGGTACTGCACCTAACGCTGGAGACCTAGCTTATCTTGGTCACAGTGGAAACTTGGCATCAAGTGACCTTGCTAGTGACGATGGTGACGTAGATGGAACCAGTCGTATTGTTGGACGCTTTTTAAGCGATGTAGATCAGTACGGTTACGCGAAGGTTTACATTGATCTTCCAAACACTGTTAACAAATCAGCCTAATTAAAATAACAAGGAGAAACGTATAATGTCTATTCAAAGACCTAATGATGAGTTTATCGCACTGTTAAAACAGTCCGGTGATGCAGATAGAGCAGTAGCTTTGGAAGCCCAAAGAAATATTGCTAAAGCTCTCGAAACACCACTTCGCAAAGGTGTTTTGTTTGGTGATGTTGTTCGCGGAATCTACGAGGCAATGCCTTTAGAGCCGGGAGCTTCACCAGAATTCCCACTTGACCTTCTTGCACCGGGAACTGAAGTTGATCATATCGCCTTCACAAATCCGGGTAATGGACGTATTCCTGAGCGTCACGTTGAAGGTGATTACGTCATGATTAACACTTATGGCATCACAAGCTCGATTGACTTCTTGCTTAAATTTGCTCGTGAGGCTAATTGGGGCGTTGTTTCCCGTGCGATGCAAGTTCTTGAGTCTTCATTCGTGAAGAAAATCAACGACGATGGATGGCACACACTTCTTGCCGCAGCAGTTGATCGTAACATTTTGGTTTACGATGGCGATGCTGGGGCTGGACAATTCACCAAGCGTCTTGTTAGCTTGATGAAAACTGTTATGCGTAGAAACGGTGGTGGTAATAGTGTTACTGCTCCGGGTCGCTTGACAGACATGTACATGTCACCAGAAGCTATCGAAGATATTCGCAACTGGGGTGTTGATCAGCTTGACGATGTTTCTCGTCGCGAAATCTACACCGCGTCTGATGACGGCCCACAACTCACTAGAGTGTTTGGTGTAAACCTTCACGACTTGTTTGAGTTTGGAAGTGGTCAAGAGTACCAAGAATACTTTATCAACGACCTAAGCGGTTCTATTCAGTCCGCTGACGTTGAATTGGTTATTGGTATTGATCAGTCAGCCAACGACAGCTTCGTTATGCCTGTCAAAAAGACAGTCGAAATCTTTGAAGATCCTGCACTTCACCGTATGCAACGTCAAGGTTACTACGGATGGGCAGAGATTGGTTTCGGTGTCCTTGACAACCGTAGAATCATCGCTGGCTCGTTCTAAGAACGACTTCGAGAGATTATTCAAGGAAAGCCGCTTCGAAGGAGGCGGCTTTTTTTCTTACAATTGTGTATAATAGGATAAGCACCACCAAATTTAACAGGAAAAGGTTAGTTATGGCTGTAGTATCGGTAACCGCACAAAATCAAAGATTAACTACCTCAGATACAACCACGGGATATAATAATATTGGCGGTGGTGGTGGTTTTGCGTTGGAAACTGATTTTTTCTACCAAGGAACCGCTTGCGTTGCTAGAAAAGGAGCGACTGGACAGAGAGGGTTTTACTATCAAGGTGGGTCTACAGATGATTTGAGTGGCGGTGGCACTTATACAACGGTTTTATTTAAATACGTTTGCTCGACACCGGGTCTTTTGGAATCTTCTACCTCTGGAAATGTTGGTCAGGAGTTAAGTGTTGGAAGTGCTACGGGTGCTCATTACGATTATGATGTTCAATATTCAGATACATACCCTGCTATTACTAGTTTTTTAGTGTTGCCTATTGATCCTAATGTTGCTGGTTTTAGAGATAGAACTACAGGAACTCCCAACTTAACAGCGGTAGGTTATTATGCAATAGAATACGACCAAACTGGTTCATCAAAATCTCCCAATCAAGGATTAGACGCTATAGATTTAGCTATTGGTTTAACATTGGTTGGCGGCGATGGTGCGGACACAGATGGGGTTTTTCAAGATTTCTCAGACTTTGACTTTGGAACCATTGGCAATAGGTTTGGATATGTAAGAGAGCTTGATGGTATTTTCTTTTACTACGGAACAATCAAGATAGGTTCCGCAACTGCTACAGTTTTTAACGATTCTGGTAAAACTATTACTTTTCCAGACGGTTTATTTGCTCCCGGCTGGTCTAACATTACCGTTGATTTACAAAATGCTTCAACAGACGTTGACTGGAGTAGCATCACTCTTTTGGGGCAAGGCACAGCGACTACTTCTGATACTCGCCCTGTTCTTATTGTAACAGGAACTAGCGGTTCTTTTTTAGCTACAAGCTGTGTTATTGATAACTTTGCCGACATTACTCTTACCAGTGCCTCGGAACTAAACTCTTGCTTGATAACGCGGCTTGCAGCTATGGATTTAGGAGGCGGCACTCTAGATTCCTGCGATATAAACGATCACGATACCGCCACTGGTGTAGCCTGTATTACGGTTTCTACATTAGTCAACATTACAAACTGCACGTTTGACAATACCGGAGGAACGGGTCACGCTATAGAGATTGACACCGCTGGAACTTATGCTTTTAGCGGTAATACTTTTACTGGTTATGGTGCAGACGGAACAAATGATGCTGCTATTTACAACAATTCAGGCGGCTTGGTTACAATCAACTCTAGCAATAATTCAGGAATTACTGTAAGAAACGGGGCTGGAGCCACTACTACTGTTGTTGATGCTGTTACTGTTAGTGTTTCTGGCGTTACTGAGGGAACTTCCGTTCAGGTTATTGCAAACGAAACAGCGGGAACAGTCACAACAGGCGATGTGTTAGGGTTTGGTTTAGCAGACTCAACCGGAACATTTAGTTTTAGTCTTAACTATGAAGGTGCTTTCGGTGCAGGGCTTGATGTTGTTGTTCGCTGCCGTAATCAAGGTTTTCCAACGGCTGGTATCGCAGCATCTTCGGGAGGAACTGTTTTTACCGATGAAACAACCGCAAATAATAGTGCGGTAACAAATGACATTACCCTTCTGCCCGCTTCACCCACAACTAATGACGCATATTACTGGGGTCATGGTGAAAAATTCAATCAATTAAAGCTAGAAGTTTCAACGGCGGCAGATTCTGGATTTGCAACTCTAACTTGGGAATATTGGAATGGAAGCTCTTGGGCTTCTTTACCAAACATAAGTGACGGAACCAATAATTATGAAAACGAGGGAATAAATATAGTTTCTTGGACGGACCCAACGGGCTGGGCTACAACATCGGTTAATTCTCAAGGGCCATATTACTATGTACGGGCAAGGCAAAACTCTTTATCTATAGGTTTGACCCAGCCAAAAGGAAGGAAAGTTAAATTAGATGTAACAAGATATTTACCGTTTACGCAAAGTAACACTATAACAAATAGTGGACTCAATGCTCTGGCGGTATGGATCGAAGATACTATTTCAAGTTTTTAGCCTTTTTTGTGTATGATAATTAGGCTAACCAACCAAATTTTCTTAGTAGGAGTTTAAACTATGAGTTCAATTACTATTCTTGGAGGCGATTGGGAAATCCTATTCGACGACGAGAACAACCAAAATGGAGGTACTAATGCTGTCGCAGGCATGAGAACCGTCCAACACACTGGAAACAGTGAAACAGTATACACCACAAATCAGCTTTATTCTGCTGTTGCAGATGCGGCTGACGAATTTGTTGCTATGGGTTTTAGGAACCCTATGCTTCCTGTTACGCCGAACGCTTACACGATGGAAAATCAATATTTTATTCCTCGTAGTTCTACTCAATACCTTAAAGAAGGTGCTATCACCGCAGACTGGAGTTTGACCGGAACTGTGGCTGGTGACGGTGTTGTTAAGGTTAATTATGTAGACAACACCAGCTTTGTTTCTGGTGACATTGGTCGTCAGGTTACACAGGCTACTACACTTCATACGGGAACCTTGCTCGATTTCGATGTTGATCAAGATGGAACATTGGCCGCTTGGATTCGTCCCGATGATCCTGCAACTGACACATTCTCTGGAACGGGTTCTATTTCTGTTACTGCTGATGGCGGTCAAGGTTCTTCTACCTCTTCAACAGCCGGTGTAAACGGAGAGCATATCTTCTCTGCTATTCAGGCTATCGGTAGTGTTCCTACTGCTACAGAGGTTTACCTTATTCAAAATCGTCAAAAGGTTGCAAGCTGGGATGACACATTCCAATGGTGGGCAACTGACGCTGACGCTTCTCTTGGTATTATCTCGATTCTGATGCAAGTTAAAGACAGTGGAACTTTGATTGCAGATGGTGACGTTGAGGTTTTCGCCCGTCGATACACTGCTCTGTATGACAACTTCCGTCTTAACGTTGGTGGTGGTGGTTTCTCTGCTCTACCTCTTGCTTCTGCTCCAGATATTAACAATACTACTGGATACAGTAATAGTGGTACACTGACCAGCGTAACTGGTACACCGACTGTTGGTAATGCTGTTTATGTTGGGGGTACATTTGCTACAGCTACAGCTAAGGCTGTTGTGACTGCGGGCGATGGAACCAACTTTGATTATTACCTTATTGGTGACTTGACAGACCTTGGAAGCACAACAGCGGTCAAAGGTTATGACTTTGACACTGCTGCTGATGATGGTTTCCTAGCTACCACTGGCACAATCGTGGCAACAAGTGGTGGACCTGCTGACGCTACCGCTGGTGAAGGTGGCACAGTTACTATTACTCTTGGTCATGCTGACATTGATCACACAGGATCGGGACC
>Ga0208767_1001602_pt1 | contig 17731 bp, 27 predicted proteins | sample VirMetDEL_Mar_21_FD_184514 | JGI IMG/M metagenome (GOLD analysis project Ga0208767, IMG submission 184514) | Aqueous microbial communities from the Delaware River and Bay under freshwater to marine salinity gradient to study organic matter... | ecosystem: Environmental > Aquatic > Marine >... | reverse complement strand
GTAGGTGCGCCTTTACTACCGGGCTTACGCATCTTTTCCTTGCTACCGGCTTTAATGCGCTTACGTTTAGCGTGGATATTCGCATATAACCCTCTAGCCATTACTTTTTCTTCTTCTTTCCGTACTGGACTTTCTTTCCAGTTTTCTTAGCTGCGGCTTTTGCTTGAGCCATACCCTTGGCTGTATATGAATAATGTTTGCTTCCTACTTTTGGCATTACTTCTTCCCCATTACTTTATCAACACCTTTGATTCCAAAGGACGCTAGTACTGCTGTGTATAACAAAAACTGAAACCATTCTGGTAGTCCTGCTAATACTTCAAATGCACGATGCACACGTTCAATCACATCCATATCATCTACCGCTACACCATATCCTACAAAGACAATTGGTAACGACAACAAGATCGTAAACCATTCATCCTTCCAACTATGAGCAGATGCGTCAGCCATACGAGCTTCCCAGTCTGCATCATTCTTGAGGCGTTCTAACTTGACCTCTTGTTTAATCTTAGCTTCATCTATTCTACCTTTGATAAAGCCTTTGGCAAGATCAACGACAGGGCCAATGAGTGCTGTCCACATTACATACTATCCTTTTTGATAGGTACACAAGCCATACCACGAGGATCAGTTGTGTCTGCCATGATTTCCATAGCTTTATCAAAACAGTCTTGTGGGTTTGAGAACTCCTGTTTCTCTACTATTTGCAATATTCCGGGTTGCAATGCAAGTGTAAAAATACCTATTACAATCCACATACTACGTGCCTTTATTTGTTATGAGCCAATATAGGAAGTAACCACATATGCCAACAGCAGAAAGGGTGGCCACGGTAACAGCGATACCAATACACCAGTCTTTAATGAGTTTACGTCTACGGGCTTTCTTTTTTCGTTCTTCATTTTCTGCCGCTTCACGGCTTTCCTTCATCTGTTTCTGGAATGCAAGCCAGTCTGACCAAAGATTTGCTCTGCCCTGCCATATCATCATTTGCTTCAGAGAATTTTCATATTCTCTAAGTTGCTCTGTTGCTTGGAAGGCTTGCATATCGGACTTATATCCATGCTCATGTGCCTTCTTCTGTATTTCAGCCTTGAGGCCAAAGTAGTCTGCGAGTGCATCACCCGCTTCATAGATTTCTTTACCGTTTGCTATGGCTTCCTTAATAACACCAAAGGCGGCATTAGCGGCGGCAAGCTCAGCTATCATCTGGAGGTTTCCTTCCTAGAAGCCTCTGTACTGTCTTTGTTTCATAAATGCGGATTGCTGTCCACACAAGGGTGAATAAGGCCGCCAAAGGAGGTAGCAACTCGCCTATGGTTCCAACTACGGTGAGTACACTAACTGCATCAACAACTTGCTTAGTGCCTTCTGTTGCCATTTGTGTCACATCCTTTCCTTATACAACACGTATCTTCAGGTTCTGTGCGGCGTTAGATGTCACACGCACCGTTGTACTATCTGGGAAGTCAAAGTCGTAGTCAGTGCCTAAGACAGCCCCTTGGTTGAGTGCCTCAGCATCGTAGTTGATGGTTACACCGTCTGACTCAGGAATAGACCCTGCACTGGCTGTGTAGAGAATGATGCCTAGGTCTAGTGTGTCACCTAATGTGTAGTGATTAGGGTCTGTCACTGCGTCTAACTGGGTGGAGTTCATGCGGTTGAGGTTGTTAGTGGTGCTTGTTGTGTACTGAAATACAAAATTTGATGACAAATCAACAATATACATTTTAGTGCCGTCATTGTTAAATGTCAGTCCTTTAGTATCTGTTGATTCATTACTTACATCAAAACTAACTGAATCATAAGATGCAGTAGATAGATCATACGCAGTAGTTAAACCATATTGATAGACAAAATCAGTATCGCTACATACAAATAACTTTGTCCCATCACTATTAAATCTTAAATCAGCGGGAGTTGTGGTTTGACTACCTGTATTAAAGTTTACTGAATTATACGAAGAGGTGCTAATGTCATACGCAGTAGACAAATCGTATTCATGAATAAAACTACTCCCTGCGACATAAACTTTAGTTCCATCATCGTTAAACTCTAACCCTTCTGGTGTGGCTATGCTTTGAGACGTAAGAGAAAATGACTTTGTAGCGTAGGAGGCGGTAGATAAATCAAAACCTGTTGTTAGCGTATATTGATAAATCGTATCATTTCCACTACCTACAATATACATCTTAGTTCCGTCAGGATTAAATGTTAATCCTCGTGGAGAAGTTTCTTGGGAGGAAACGCTAAAATTGGTTGTAAAAGATGCTGTAGAAGGATCAAATGCAGTTGATAGTGCGTATTCGTTTACATCATCTCCAACAATCCCAAGAATAAACATCTTAGTTCCATTACTATTAAAGGCTATACTTATCGGCCCGGTTTCTTGAGATGTAACATCAAAACTAACTGAGTCATAACTTGCAATAGAAAGATCAAACGAAGAAGCTACAAACTCAGCATTTCCATCTTCCAATGCTTCTTGCAATGCATACAGTTCGTCATTAGTCGTTGCATTTACCCACGTTGTACCACTGTAAGTAGAGGCATCATTATACTGCCAAGTACCTGCGTTATCACGTACAATGTTACGTACACCGTCTGTGTCATCAATCACTGCCCACGTTGTACGATCATCTGTAGAGACAGCATAGTACACTTGACCATTATTGAGTGTCTCATCAGCAGTCATGGTGTTGATGTCTGTCCAGAAGGCTGTGTCTATTTGACCGGATGTTTTGGTGACTGTTGGGTGGTATTGGGATGTTGGTGCGTAGACATTGCCTGTGGTGTATTGGAATACTGTGTCGTTTACCGTACCTACAATGTACATTTTATTGCCATTAGGATTAAATGTAAACCCATTCGGATTAGTTTCTTGAGATGATGTATCAAAAAATTCACTATCATAAGATGCTGTAGATATATCAAAGGCAGTAGACAATGAATATTGATGTACCTCTGCAGGGTTAGCACTATCAAGAATATAAAGTTTTGTACCATCTGAGTTAAATGCTAAATCTTGAGCATCTGTTGTTTGAGTTGATGTATCAAAACTTACACTATCATAAGAGGCTGTGGATAAATCGTAAGCAGTTGATAATGAATATTGATAGACATCATCACTGGTTGTTTGGCTCATGATATACATTTTTGTGCCATCGTTGTTAAACGTCAACCCAGTTGGTATTCCGCTTTGTGCGGAAACACTGAAACTTACTGAGTCATAAGATGCTGTAGAAATGTCAAATGCTGTAGATAATGTATATTGATATACAGAGTCAGTTGCCTGACCAAGCATATACATTTTTGTGCCGTCGTTATTAAAGACAAATGCCTGTGGGTTCGCCTCTTGAGAAGACACACTAAAGGTAACAGAATCAAATGAAGCCGTAGATAGATCATACGGAGTAGACAATGTGTATTGATTGATGTCGTCTCCTGTTGAACCAAGAATGTACATTTTAGTGCCATCGTTGTTAAATTGTATTCCTGTAGGTGTATTTTCCTCAGAGGCAAAACTAAAACTTACAGAGTCATAACTCCATGTACTTGCATTCTTAAAACCGACATTTAAACTATTCACAGCCACTCCATCAGTGCCGTCAAACGTCAAGGCAAACATAGACCAACTACCGGATGCAATCGTACTGCTGTCAGTAAAGGCTGTAACGACTGAGTAAGACCCGTCAGTGGCTGTTAAGATAGCTTCACCACCGTTGCCTACAATGCGCTTACCTACGTCTGTAGAGGCGAATGAGCCTGAGCCTAGGATGAGGGTGTCTGTTCCGGTGGAATACTGGAACACTGTGTCATTAGTATTTCCAATAGCATACAGTTTAGTCCCGTCATTATTAAATCTAATCTTTCTGGCAGTAGTTTCTTGAGATGCTAAACTAAAAAATATAGAGTCATAAGAAACTGTAGAAATATCAAATGCAGTAGATAACGTGTATTGGTATACCTCATCACTGGCATAACTAACGATATATAATTTTGTGCCATCGGTGTTAAAGATAGCACCAAATGGGTTCGTATCTTGTGATCCGGCATTAAAAGAAACAGAATCATACGACGCTGTAGATACATCAAACGCAGTAGACAATGAGTATTGATACAGTATATCGTTTTGCCCCATGATATACATTTTTGTACCATCGTCATTAAACGTAACTCCGCAAGGTAGAGTAGTTTGAGAACTAACACTAAAACTTACAGAGTCATAAGATGCTGTAGATAAATCAAACCCTGTTGTTAAAGAGTATTGAAATACAGCGCCACCGCTACTACCAACAACATACATTTTTGTGCCGTCATTGTTAAAAGTAAATCCCCAATTTCCTGTTTCTTGACTAGCCACACTAAAACTGACGCTATCGTAAGAGGCAGTAGATACATCAAATGCAGTAGATAGCGTATATTGATATACAGAATCTGTAGTGCTACCTGCATAAAACATTTTCGTTCCGTCACTACTGAACGCTACATCAAGAGCATCCGCATCTTCTGAAGCAACACTAAAACTTACAGAGTCATAACTCCACGTACTTGCATCCCCAAACCCAATCTGACCCGGAGTCAACGTTGTAGCATACGCAGTGTCGTGCAATTCATAGTTAGCACCGTCTGTTGCAACATCCCAAGTACCTTTAGAGGACACACCAGTCTGTGCCACTTCTTTAGTGACGGACACGACAGGTGCAGGAGAGATAGCACTAGAGAGTGTAATAGAGGCTGTCTCGCCGTTAGCGAATGTTTTCGTGAGGCTACCTTTGGTTGGATCAGGGTCAATGGCATCAATCTGTGTTTGAATGTTAGATGTGACACCATCGGTGTAGTTAAGTTCTGTTGCAGTGGCTGTGATGCCTAAGTTAGTAAGGGCAGTGGAGGCACTCTGAAGATCAGACAGGTTGTTATTAACTGTCAATACGTCACTTACAGTGATAGCAACTTGATCCCACGCAGAACCGTCATAGACGTACATTGCACCAACAGCAGTGTCAAAGTAGAGTGCGCCTGTAATCAATGCATCACCATCGTTGTCCAATGCAGGAGCAGTTGCTTTAGCTCCTAGGTAACGATCATCAAAATCATCATACGCTGTTTCTGCGGCAGTCTGGGCTGTTTCAGCCGCTGTTTGAGCAGTCTCTGCCGCTGTCTGTGCTGTTTCTGCATCAGTAGCACTAGAAGCCGCCGCTGTTGCACTATCAGCCGCTGACGTTGCAGAGCCAAGAATAGAGTCAACATACGCCTTGCGTGTTAAATCATCATCAGCAGTAGGTGTTGCTGTAGAAGTTACTTTGTTAGCTCCCATCGTAATGTCACCAGTCATGGTTCCACCAGAGAGATTGAGCTTTGTAGCGTCAGCAGTGTCTACGTATGTTTTAGTAGCGGCGTGTTGTGCAGAGGTAGGATCAGCAACATTAACAACATTGTTATTACCAACGTCTAAGTTGCCAGTCATCGCATCAGTACCATCTTTAGTTAGCTTAGTACCAATCGTTGTTGTAATTGTAGTAGAGAAATTTGGGTCATCACCTAACGCCGCCGCAAGCTCATTAAGTGTATCTAAGGCCGCAGGAGAGGAGTCAATAACTGTTGCTACGGCACTAGATACTTCCGTGTCAACATAGCCTTTAGAGGCCGCATCAGTGTCTGCGGAGGGTGTAGGAACTGTAAGAGTACCTGAGACAGTAACAGTTGTTGCGTTCACTGTACCTGCGGTGGTAGTTCCTGTAACATTTAGAGTACCACCAACGGTAGCATTACCATCAACGTCAAGCGTAGAAGGAGTCGTAGAGACTTCAACAATTGATCCACCTGAATCTTTTGTAAATAGTCTTTTGTCTTCAGTGTTAATTGCAACTTCGCCAACATCTAAGTCAAGTGTAGTTGGTATTTGAGAAGCTGTTGTAGATTTCTTGAGGAGGATTTTTGAAGCCATCTCACATTCCTGTTTTGGTGGGTGACAATGTTAATAAGGTAGGAAAAGGAAACCCCTCCGGAGAGGGGCTATCCAGTGGTTGCTTAGCCCGGAAGAGCTAGAACAAAACCAGTTTCAGGACGTAGTACCTGTACACCGTAGAGCGTGTCTGAAGTGAACAAGTCAGCAAGGTATTCTTGCTTGTACTGAGTCTGTGAGCGAACAGCCATCTGCTCTGCTAACACCATAGTGTCCTTGTGAGCAAGGATAGCACCACGAGTGTCGTTGACAGAAGTAGTTGCAGTGTTCTGAACTGCTGTTTCAATAACAGGTACGTTAGAAGAAACGTAAATGTCAACACCGTACAAAGAGCCAATCTGACCATTCTGAACGCCACGGCCATCTACGAAATCCGCAGAGTTGTAACGATCAATACCCAAGATGTCACGACGTGCTGAAGGAGGAATCACGAGGAAACGTCCGTCCATTGGTGTGTCTTGGTCATCCATGAGCTTAATAAGCTGACGGAAAGCAAGGTCAGTGAACACATCAGTGTCTTCCATAGTGTCGTCAGCGTAAGTAGCGATGCCACTTGTGCTATTGACGTAGTAAGCATTTGAGTGTTCCCAGTTTGCAGGATCAGTTGGGTCTGTAGCAGTACCGTCACCGAAACGCAAGCCAAGGTTGTACAAGTCGTCATCAACCTGCAATGCCAAAGCATAACCTGCATCGTCAGTGTAGAAACGACGCATTGAGTCAAGAGCCTGAACACCTACGATGTCTTCAATCATACGTGAGTATTCATAGTGCTTGTCAATGCTGATCTGTACTTCTGATTCAGTATCAGCTTGGATAGTGACTGCAGTGTTCGCCGCCTTAGCTGTGGCAGAACCACGAGTAGGCTTAGGAATATGCAGAGTGTCACCCTTCTTACCAACCATGCTCATCTTGTTGACGAGGTTAGCGAGAACGAGGTTCTTCTTGTATGCGGCTACGATTTCATCAGACCAGAGTTCTGGGATGAACGTAGCGGCGGCGGTGGTATTAACAATGGAGGAGGCTCCTCCGGGATATGCGACTTTAGCCATGATAATCTCCTATAAAGCTATCGTACACGACCCTCAGCGTATGCAGTGCGGATTTCTTCCGCTAATGACATATACCTGTCAGGGTCAGTTTGCATGAGTTTTATGATGTCAGCACGGCGATATACTTTACGAGATGGAGCTTCAGCAGAGCCTCTAGTGTTTCCTGTAGATGCAGATTTAACTTGTTGCTTCCTAGAAATTGTTTCTGTTGCTTTAGCCGAATTAACGACTTCTACACGTTCTTTCCAAGATGTCAACAATTCATCAGCGGCATCAAAATCATAGCTTTTATCAGCTTGTAGTAACAAATTTGTTCTAAACTTAGATTTCTGTACCCATTCAAGAAATGCCTGATTTTGTACAATTTTATCAAAGTCTGGATGTGTTGCTTTTAATCGTGATAAAGCCTCTGATTGCTGTAGTTGTTGTGTAACAGCTTCAGCTTGTTTGAGCTTTGGATGATTGTTAATTGCATATTCTACAGCTTTCTGAGGGTCTTCAAAGAAGTCTATCTCTTGTGCCGTACTAGCGTGGGCTTGTTCTTTTTCTGCCAGTTGTGTTTTGACAAAATCGTCAACGATGCGCCTAAGCTCTCCAACCTCACTACTCTGACGACCTAGTAGCTTTTCAGCCTCTTGGTGCATTCGGACAATATCCTTAATGTCCTTGCCCTGATACTTATCAGGAATATCGTCGTCTTCGTCTTCTGTTGGTGTTTCTTGAGTAGGTTGCTCTTGTTGAGTCTCCTCAAGGGTTGCGAGTTCTTCGTCCTCGTTTAGTTCTTCGTCTTCACGCTGATCTATAAATGTTGCCATTATCATATACTCCGTGCCGTAGCATTATGGAAGTGTTATTTATTAGCGGCTCTCTCGTGATCTCTTGCCCACTTATCATCGGCATCGGGCCATCCGAAACCGTTGAACTTCGTAGAGATTGGAGAGATTACCCGCTGTGCGGTGTTGCCACATTCCAGACAAGTAGCGAAAGCATCATTGCTATCCACCCATTGTTCTTCAATGTGATTGCATTCGGTGCATTTAAAATCGTACCTACGAATCATCAGGTTTTTCCATAATCAAATCGTAGTGAGACTTAATGCCCGTTTCAAATCGTAATACCCGGAAGAGCATAGCCCTTTCTCCTTTGATACGACTTAAATCTGTTTCATCCTTGATGTGTTCAATTTTATATCCATCATGGATTTCTTTAGTTTCTTCTATGAACTGTTTCCAACCATCGGAAGCAAACAATTCAAAATATGTTTCGTAATACTTTTGTGTTTCTTGATCCAAAAGAATTATCCTTAATGGTTCTTTAGATATATTGTACCATACTTTTTAGAAAATGTCAAGCACTTTCTGCAACTTTCTCACTAGCCTTGGTTCTGGGCTTGGGAGATTGCTTGGAGAGTTGCTCCTCCAGTTGGTCGATTCGCTTGTTCAGGAAGTTGAACCTGTTGTTGATTTGATCCAAGATTCGTTGCATTTCTGTTTGTGTTAGCATTTGTCGCTCCTTTTTGCGATGCTGTTATTTGTTTTTCTTTGAGCATTAAATCAGCAACTCGTGCACGACGCTCAAATTCTTTATCGTCTTCAACACCTGTTTCTAAATTAACAGAGAGTGCCTTGATACGATCTGTCATAGCCTCGTATTCAGCTAATTGTGTTTCTGCACTGTACTTTTCAGCCCGTGCTCGTGATTCAGCCGCTTGTCCTGCAAAAGCATCAATCTGTGCTTGTAACTGTGCCATTTGCATTTGAGCTTGCTGTTGTTGTATTTGTTGTGCTTGTGGGTTAGGTTGTGATGCCTGACGCAATGTACCAATCAACTCTTCACGATTAGAGATGTTCATGTGGTCAATGATGGCCTCAAGCAACATTGGATACATTGGACTTGCTTTGTCCATTGTTTGCAATAGCTGTACAAGCTGTGTCACTTCATACTCACGAGCAATAATACCCAGTGAGCTAGAAGGAATAAACTTAAAGTCTTGTACAGGATACAAATCAGGTGCAAACTGCATATAACGCCACGCACACTTCTCAATCATTGGAATCAAGAAGGAGTCTTGGAAGTTAATTAAAGTACGCTTGTGACGTTTGATAATCGCTCCTAGCGACATTGAGACACCTGCGGCAGTGGCTTCACCATTGATAGAGCCGGGGATACCTGCGGCATCAATAGCACCTGTTGCCATCTGAACCATCTTTTGTAGCTCACCTGCTTGTGCAAACGTAATCTGATTGACTTGCCCAAAGTTAAATGGCTGTAGGATTTCAGCAGGGTTGCCGTTGGTAAGAATTGTCTTGCCCGGACGTACTTCCATCTTAGCACCACGAGGAAGCCTAGAAGCGTCTACAGCAAGCATAGGATGCACTGTCAATGCCAAGGCATCAATACGAGCACGTAGTTCTGTGTCAAGAGCTTTCTGACTGTTGTAGCCCTTTTCACAAATGCCCCTACCCCAGAAACGTCCCGGTACAACATCCCAAGGGAATGCAATGACAGGACGATCTTTCATCATGTATGGGTTTTCTTCAATCTTCAGTAGCTGACCGCCATTGGCAATGACACACACAACTTCAGTGTAGCCTTTGGTTTCCTCTTCATCGTCTTCTACCAAATCAGCAACTTCTTCATCCTCGTCTAGTTCGTTCTGTATCTCTGCTTCAAACAAGTAGGTGGGGATTAGTCCGTAGTATTTTGTTAGACGTACTTTGTCGTCATCGTAAATGGTGAGGTCTTGATCTGGCTCAAGGTCAACATCAGGATAGGTGTTTTCAAGAACGACATCACGATAAGTTCCGTCTTCAATCAACATCTCTACTTGGTGTCTAGGAACAAACTCATCTACAGCAACACCTAATGCATCTTCAATGTTTGTTGCAACAGGATCAATCAGGAAGTTTTGTGGTAGGATGGGCTTAATCTTAACGACAAAGCGATCACGCATTTCAACACCAACAGCTTCCATTGCACCTTCCATAATAGGACGGGTAGCGGGAGCCATCTCTTTCTTTTCTTCAATGACCAGTTCAGCAACACCAGTGCCGAATACGGCAGAGTTGATGAGTGCTTCTGAGACAGCCTTACGGACTTTTGTGATTTTAAAGTCTTCGTCTAGTTGTCTGCGTAAGAATACAATGTCGTTTTTATTCTGATCTTGTAAATCATCACGAATGTCAAAAAACTTACCACGGCCAAACGTAGCCTCTTCAACTTCAGCAACACTGCTCTCAACCGCTTGTTGTAGTGCAGGAGAAATGATTCGTGAACGCTCTGAGTTGCGTAAGGAGTCTGATGGATCCCAGATACCACGCCATAAGCGGTAGTATTCTTCAAAGTTCTCAGCGTAGTTGGATTCGTAGTGGTCACGCCATTGGTCACATTTTGCCATGATCCACCCGGCAGTGTCAGTCTCGTATAGTCCTTTGTAGTCGTCTTGCATTTTAATATCCTGCGGTTGCATCTAGGATTTCGTAGTCGTCTTCTTCGTAGTCGTAGTAGTACGCTACTTTAGCTAGTTGGTCAATGTAGGCTAGAGCATCGACTAAATCGTCATGCACTAGCGCATTAGGGAATTGAAACAGTTCGTCCATAAACTCCGTGTTCCATTCACCTTTGTTCAGTGTAATCTGACCGTGCTCAAAGCGTCCTTGAAGAGCCCAGACAATACGATCAGTTTTCTTTTTGTTCCCGTGGGTCAGTTCCTCCACCCTGAAGAACCGTTGCCCTGACTTCATTAAATCGGTAAGGTAAGGCAGTACCGCATTCTTTAGGGCTCCTTTTTCTATACCAACCGCTACAGGACGATAGTGTTCTACAGCGTCGAATATTTTCTTGGCGGTCTTTTTGATGTCCCATCTGCCATGTATAATGTCTGCTATCCACCAACCCTCCGGCCCTGCTTTAACGACTGCTATCGCTGTTTGGTCGAGTCGGGTGTTTTTGGATTTAGTTGCAGATTCAACATTAGCAAAACCCGCAAGGTCGACTGCAATATAATAATCCCCGTCGTCAGGCTCATCATCAGAGAACTGTAGCCAATCTTCTTTAAAGATTTCACTACCCATTGCTTCAAACGATGCAAGGAACTCCTGTCGGAATGCGTAGGACGACATGGACTTCTTAGCTGTATCAATTTCGTTTGGGTCGAGTAGTGGGTTGTCGTAAGATGTGAAATGCCAAGCCTTATAGCTGTCATCATCTTCAAGTTCAGCGTAGCGATACAATTCATAGAAGTGGTTCCTTCCCATTGGTGTGCCAATAAACATTGCATCGCCCTTCTGGTCAGCTAGGGCAGGACGTAAGATTTGTTCCCATACTGACGGTTTCATGTCAGCATACTCATCCATAACTAGGAACTTAAGACTGACACCGCGCATGGTTTCTGGTCTGTCAGCACCCTTCAATGAGATTGTACAACCGTTGATTAAAGTAATCTGAAGGTTGTTAATGTGAGAACTTTTAATTACAGGATTTGCTAACTCTAACAGAGTTGTCCACATGATGTCCCTAGCTTGCCCTTGAGTTGGAGCAACATAGTAGACATGACCACGTTCTGTTTGCAGTGCATTGATAATGAGCAACCAAGCCGCTAGTCTGGACTTACCAGTACGACGACCTGCGGCAACAATTTTAAATCGTGTAGGGTCACTGAAGACCTCTTGTTGCCAAGGAAGTAACTCGACGTTAAGTTCAGTCGACATTAACGTCCTTCATAATATCAACCAACTCTTTGCTACGACGACCTACCTGACCGTACCATTTAGAGTTAATCATCTCATTAGCGGCCATCAGGTAGTTACCTTCGTTGACGTAACGAATCATGTTCTTGAACTTAGATAGACGGTTACGACCAAGGTTAAAGGCCATGTTGACGCAGACCCTTTGGACATCCATAGGCTGACTATCAAGATTCATAAAGATAGCACAGGCGTCGCTGTAGGCGGCCTCACAGTCCTCTTTAAAGACATCCAGAATCCTTTCGTCCTCGACTGGTGTCCCTACAGGCCAAGTGTGCTCCATATCAGTCTCAGTAACCATATGGCCTATACCAAACGTAGGATACCCTTCAGAACACAGGTAGATCTCAGTAACATATCCTTCGTGACGGATTAAGTCTTCTTTGACAATTTCTATTAGCTCATTCTTTGTTGTCATCGACTATCTCCGCTTCAATAATATCTTCGTCAGTAGAAATCTTAGGGTCACCTATGCCACTAATCGTAATTGACACTGAAGGACGACCACCACTGGCGTTATCTTTCTCAAAGTAACTAACAGGTAACATACGATCCATTAGTAACTTCCAAGCCGCCGCTTGGTTCTTATGGTCGTCGTTAAGTGCCGCATCTAAAATACTTTCTAACACCTTATGTGACTTAGGTGAAGCCAACATACGTGCTTTATATTCGTTAATGATCGCCGCATCACCCTTCGGGCGACCAACCTTACCCCTATTGTTTGGTTTTTTAGCTTCTACGTCTTGTTTTCTAGGACGACCTAACTTTTTACCATTTGGGGATAAAGATTCTGACATAAGTATTCTCCTATATAGGTACTTAAGTGTTTCATGATTGTAAAACTTAACGACTAACTCAACGAATTACTTAACGATAACTCATTTGTCTCTTAAGATATGTATATTATAGCATAATATTTTCTAAATGTCAAGAGGTTTCTACTGTTTTTCTTAAGATACCGCCCTTTGGGTCACTTGTCAAGCCTTTTGTTTACATTTGTTATACTTTTTTCTTCTAAAGAAACACTTAAGTATAACAAAAGGTTAGCTTAAGCAGTTCATTATAGCTTTTTGTTATATTAATAGGGTTTTTATGCATTTCTGAAGGGTTTCTGAAGTTGACTTTTGTTGTGCCTAAGCGGGTACACACAAATTATAACAATCGTATCACCCCTCCCCGGCCACACTTAGGCCCCACCCAAGTTATCCACAGGATACACACAAGTTATCCACAGGTGTGCATAAGTTGTGGGTAAAGTTATCCACAGGATACACACAGGTGCACCAAAGCAGTGCATGAGTTGCACCAAAGTGGGGCAAGGTGTTCCAAAGTGGTGCATGTGTGTGCCTGAGTAGTACCCTTAGGAGACACCTAAGAAACACTATCGACAACCCAAGAACTGATAGATAAATACAATTAGGTCATGGTTGACCATATGCTTATAATGACCACACAAACACAGGAGAACACACATGAACACAGTAACCAAAGAACAGGCGGAACGCCTAGCAACAGAGTATAGAGCCTTCAGTGAAGCCGTCAGCCTAGACAGTGACATATCAATATCTGTCTGGGGCAAGATGCTACTGGAGACACAGAGAGAGCTAGGGATTGAGATGCATAGCGAAAAGACGTTACAATCCCTGATCCAGTCAGCAGATCGGAAACTAAAGCAACAGGAGGCGGCGTGAGCCGTCTCTAACACACAGGAGAGCACACATGACCACTACAGTAAAACTAACAGACCACGGATTCACAGGCGCATCAGGTAACCAGATGCTCCGACATATTTATGTCGAATGGCTTAATAACTATCTAACCGTTGAGTTATTCGCTGAGCACCACGAGATGACGGTTGAAGATGCTCAAGCGTTGATTGACCTAGGACGTAAAGCCTTGGAGCATTACAACACGGTGAGAGGGGCCGCTTAACCGCCCACTGATGATGACTAGGTTGCGCTAGTCGAAACACAGGCGTATAGTCTGTGTCTGGGTAGCAACACAACGAGGAGAACTACCATGTTAAAAGTTAAACCAATTGGATCAAATATGACAGAACTACACACAGACCAACATGTCATTTTGTTTAGTTACGAGACACCAGTGGCCGCACTACGCAAGGGCGACCACGAATACCTGAGAACCGACAAGTTCTGGTCGCAGACTACCTCACGCCACATCAACAAGTGGTTGCAAGGTGTCGAAGCTCAGACTGTCTCTCAGGAATACTTGTACGCATTTTCAAAGTGAGGAATGACAATGGAAGGATTATTCTTTACACTAGCAGGAATCGCAGGGTTCGCCCTTGTGATGGGATTTGGCGGTCTGATTGCTTGGGCTTGTGGGTTTGACCTTAACGAGCCGGAGTATTACGAACAGGAGGCAGATGATGACTGACTACGAGAACCACGACATCAACGATGTTGACGACTACGACCCACAATTGCAGTGGGTCATTGACGAGGTGATCTTTGCAATCACGCAACAGAAGCAGACTAACACTGTCTGGTTTGATGTCTACGAAACGATCACAGGATCGACGGCTGACGAGGCTTGGGACGAATACCAAGCGACCTTACGGGCTGAGGCTGAAGGCGAGGCACGATACGAACAGGAGCAAGACCGATGAGTGAACGTGAACAACTACTAGAGTGGCTTTTGACCTGTCCAGTACGTCAGGAGCTCAACTTCGACGACTATGAAATTATGTCGATTAACTTTCTGTATACTGAGGAAAACGATGAACAAGATACCACCAGTCGAGCGTGACGAGCTCACAGGTGGTCTCACGATGTCCTGTGCGTCCCTCTGGTGTGCTTTTCTTGCAGACGAGTTCGACTGGCAGGGTAATAGGTCGCTATCAGAATATTACAAACGTCGCTCACAGGAGCTCTCTGTGGCTCCTACGGGCTCTTTACATGACCGTCAGCTAGAGGAAGCGATTAAACGATGGAAACGATGACGATGGACTTATTTTTCGTACTGGTTCTTTTGACTGGTTGGACAGTTGCGATGGGGTTTGGTGCGTTCCTTGCGTGGTTATTTTACGAGAGGCACGACGAGGACTGATGGAGCATTGCGAAAGACAGCAAGAGGACTACGTCTCAGGGTGGACAGTTGGTTTGACGCTTTTGACAGGTCTGCTAACATTGATTACACTGGTTGTCGTTTACGACTACCTTAAAGACGAGCTAGAGGAATTTTTAAAATGAGATGCGTTGCTTGTAACACTGAACTAACGGACTACGAAAGCACACGAAAGGACACCAACGGAGAGTTCTTTGATTTGTGCAGTGACTGCTTAACAGAGGTCAAGATATCGCTTTACGAGCAAGAAGCCACAATAGGTGATCTTGTTCAAGGAATAATTGTTGAGAAAAGACAGGAATAATGGTATAATCTTAAGTATACACAGGGGAACTTATGAAACACTTAAGAAAACCTAGGAAGCACCTTAGGACTAATATTCAAAAAACTAATAGTAAAAAACTTAAGTTAACTAAGGTAGAGTTGAAAGAATTTATCAAGGAGTGTCGTTATGTTGTTGCCTAATGTCTCAACAGCGATTATAATGTTAGAATTACGGAACAGAGTTTTCGACCAGATTGATGACCCTGAACCGCAATACGATGCGTGTCTGTCTAACCTGTCAGGCAAGCGTCTTTTAGAGCTTGGGGCTGTCTTACAGGACACCCCAATTACAACACCTGCACCTAAGGAGGTCAGATAATGTCAGTAGTAACTGGAACGGTCGCTTTTGCTAACCTAGCAGAGCATGAAGTATACAACGGTCAATCGACCGGTAAGTATTCGTTGGTCTTAACCCTCGACGAGTCTGAAGCTGAAAAGCTCCAGTCAGAGGGTATTAAGATTCGTGAGTACAAAAACCAAGCACAGCGGAAGTTCGCCACCAAGTTTGACGAGTTCCCTGTCATCGACAACGACGGCGAACCCGTCAGTAAGTCCTCTGTCCGCTATGGCGACAAGGTACGCATCAAGTACAACCTAGGACAGCCACACCCTGTCCACGGTGTCTCACCGTATCTTCAGGCTGTCCGTGTCGTCGAGAAAGGAGAGGTAGGTCTTGAGGATGATGGAGAGTTCTGATGAGTTTATTCGGCACGATCCGTGCCCGGATTGCGGGAGCAGTGATGCTCTCGCCGTCTACACGGACGGACATGGATACTGTTTTGCTTGTCAAACCTATTTTAAGGAGGTTGAAACTGTGGAAGCCGCTAGTAACGTTGTGTCGTACAATAAGCCAGTGGAAATGTATGGAACCTGTCGAGCGATTACTGATCGCAAGATACCGGAATCAGTTGCGAAACGGTTCAACGTACATTCTGATCAACACTCGCAATATTACCCCTACTACGACAACAACGGTTCACTAGTTGGTTGTAAGGTGCGGGAGGTCGCTACTAAGTCCTTCCGCACGATGGGAGATATGCGTAGCAATACGCTATTCGGTCAGCAGTTGTTCAAGACAGGCGGTCGTTATGTGACCGTCGTCGAGGGCGAGCTTGACGCACTGGCGGCGTTTGAGATGCTAGGGGCTCGCTACCCTGTCGTCTCAGTGTCCAAAGGTGCGGGAGGTGCTGTCAAGGACTTTAAGCAGAACCTTGAGTGGCTTGAGGGCTTTGAGAACGTCGTGATCTGTTTCGACAACGATCCTGCGGGTCGTGAGGCGGCAGAGAAGTGTGCTCAGGTACTCAGCCCCAACAAGGCTAAGATCGTAGCTCTGGGAGCATTTAAGGATGCCTCAGACTACCTTCTGAACAATAAAGTCCGACAGTTCACCGCTGAATGGTGGGAAGCCAAAGCGTATCGCATGACTGGAGTGATTACTCTAGAGGATGCTTGGTCTGACTTCATCAAGAGGGGCACAGAGGAGGTTATTCCCTTCCCTGAGTCCTTTGGGATGCTGAACTCAATGCTCAACGGAGGCATAGCCGCCGGAGAAATCACCGTTATTGGTGCTCTAACGTCTGTTGGTAAGACCACTATGGTTAACGAGATCGCCTATCACTTCTGGAAGAACACCAGTAAGACGATTGGCTGTGCCTTCCTTGAGGCATCCAATGGTGAAGCTGTCGAGAATCTCTTGACGATACACACAGGACACAATCTGTCGCTTGAGGATCGTAAGAACATAGACTTTGATAAGCTACGCTCTGAGATCATCACAGACGGTCGTATCCTGTTGCTTGACCATAACGGTGCTGTGGATACTGATGAGTTGTTCTTGAAGCTACGAGCGATGGTCAAAGGAAACGGTTGTGATGTGATTATCATTGACCCGCTCCAAGCGGCTGTCACAAGTAACTCCAACGAGACGATTGATGAATTCATGGATCGTTTGCTCAAGTTGGCTAAGGAAACCGATGTCTCTGTGATTGTCGTCAGCCATATGCGAAAGCCTAGCTTGACGAACCCTCACAACGTCAACGAGTACGACCTGAAGGGCTCAGGCTCTATTAACCAGATCGCATTCAATACGATTCTGTTGAGTCGTGACAAGATGGCAGAGGACGAGTATGCACGGAACAGCACACAGGTGCAGGTCGTCAAGTGTCGTCGTACAGGTTTGACAGGGTCAGCGGGTTGGCTGTTCTATAATGCATTGACTGGTCGTCTTGAACGAGGCGAGAAACCAGACGTTCATGAAGCCAACAACATTGAGGAGTTCTGATGGAGTGCATCTGGGACATTGAGACAGACGGACTGAAGCCAACTAAGATTTGGTGTCTGTGTGCGATCAAAGGTGACGAGCTATACACGCTTGAACACCCAACAAAAGAGATGGTTGAAGAACTATTCTCTGATGTGACTGTACACATAGGGCACAACTTGATTGGCTATGACATTCCCGCTGTCGAAAGAATCCTAGGCGTTCGTGTAACCGGAGACGTGACAGACACACTTGTGATGTCAAGGTTATACAATCCACAACTTGAAGGAGGCCATTC
>Ga0208767_1001594_pt1 | contig 17769 bp, 25 predicted proteins | sample VirMetDEL_Mar_21_FD_184514 | JGI IMG/M metagenome (GOLD analysis project Ga0208767, IMG submission 184514) | Aqueous microbial communities from the Delaware River and Bay under freshwater to marine salinity gradient to study organic matter... | ecosystem: Environmental > Aquatic > Marine >... | reverse complement strand
GAATGGTTTTTAACTCCATTTATAGTAATAGTATATCTATGGGTTTTAGCATTAAAACTAATCTCAACTTCTGTACCATTAATAGTAAATTTTCTAATCATCTTTTTTACCTTTCTTTTTAAAATAGTTTAAAGTCAATAGTGGTATTAATTTATTTCTTTTAGTTGTTACTGGTATCTCAATAGGGTTAACTAACATATTAACTCTATTTTTTGTTTGTAATTTGAATTGTATTATCTTCTTTTTCATAACCTGATTCCTTTGCAATATCTTCTTCAATATTATCTATTTTGTTTTTTAATTCTTTAACTTTTTTTTCCCATTTAATAATTCTTTCATCCGTACTATTTAAATGTTTTTGAAGTTCAATTTTTTGCTCCATTAATTCTATTAATGCATCCTGAGCAATTAAGACTTGTTCATATAAATCTCCCATAACTTTCTCCTACATTGAAATTAAAAATAAATAAAACCAAACTATTGCATTAAATGCATAAATACTAATCACTATATACATTAGTGGCCACCTGATCTATTGTGTAACTCTTCCGCTATATCTACTGCGGTATCTTCTGGGCATCTATTGTACTTGCTACATACTTCTTCCCATTTGTTTTCCCAATATTCTGGGTTAGCATCTCCTTGACCTGCAAGTGCTGCTTGGTAACTATTATAAATATAAATTAGATTACTTAACATATCATCCTCCCTATTGTGATTTGTTGCGACAGAAATGGTCTATGTAACTGCCTATTAATTTATTCTTAGTATCTTCTGTATCTGCATTGCTTTCTATAAAACCTATAAAACTGTAATAGCTTTTTTGTAATAAAAGAATATCTGAACTAGCCATTAATAAAATAGATTCTCCTTTTTCTTGCTCCCATAAATATACAGAGTTTTTAGTTAATACAATTCTGTATAAATCTGTAATCGTTTTTTCTTTTTGTACTTCTGTTAATTCTTTCATATTATTACCTTATTGTATAAGGAATGGATTGTAGCTTTCTCATTCCTTCATCATGGTTATAAAAGCACACTTCCATTTTATCACTAGTTTTTAAGTCTAGTGTAACTTTCCAATTTTTGTGTACACCGCTAGGCTGCCACTCTAACGTGGCAACCCCATTTTGTAATTTCTTAATATCTTTTTTCATTATGCACTCTCCTTATTGTGAATATTGTTCCACCAAAATGATATTCCATTAGGGGTGAAATGAATGAGAGGGTCTTGAAAATTCTCTCCCCAAGGGTTTCTGTCTGTACTACTTTCATCAACTTCTATCAAACCTTTTTTAGTCAATGATGCTACAACTCCTCTAAGTATCTTTGGGGAAACTTTAGTATCTCTAACAAGAAATTTCCATCTCTCAGAAGCTACTGCCATATCTTGCAAATCTTCTTCTGTAGTATCTGGTGCATCAACATCAATTCCATCTATTGTATCACCAATTGTAGTAATCACTTTTTCTTCAAGTTCAGTTATGTTTATATTAATCATATTAAGCTCCTTTATTTGTTATTTATATAGAGCTTATATTATTTTAACCTATAGTCAAGACTATTAGTAAAATAATTTTATTAGGTAGGAAACTAGCGGAAATGGTACGAACTAGAGGTTGATAAATTCCAAATACCACAATATCATTATCTATTTTATTATTAAAAATTGTAGGTAACTATACCTTTCATTTTTTATATTAATAAAATCTCTAGTCCGTTTGACAAGTATATATATGTTAATTTAGTAATCAATCTTTTTCTATTATCCAGTTATCTTTTTGTAATTTGTAATCTAGGTATAGTTGATTGTCAGCTCTTTCTCTCCCTTCATTAAGGCACAGCAGAAAATATTTTGGTCGATATAAGACACAACTTTTCTCATCTTCTACTGGGTGGGCTAAACCTTTTGTGGTGAATAATATATATACTAAAAAAACACACAGACCTATAAATATAAAACCACCTATAACTAAAGCTATGTTTCTAATCATATCTACCATTTCTTCTTGTTTCTTTTGTGCTTTAGCTTTTGCTATTTTTATTGCTTTCTTTTTTGCATCAATACGTCTTTTGCGTTCTTCTAAGATAAACGCCCACGTTCCGTGAGAAAATCTTGCGTCTATAAGCATTTTCATTTCATAGAGCTTTTCTTGGGCTAATTTGACCGATATTACCTCTTGAGCAATTTTTTTAGTATCAGTTTCAAAAGGGTCTGCTCCTTTTTTTTCACGTTCTTTAATTGCTTGTTGTTGTCCATTTAAGGCATCATCTACATGACTTATTAATTCACCAATATCCTGACAAGTACTGATATTTTTTTTTATAAAATCTACACTTTTGGTAACTAATGCAATTCCAGTTAATACGGCTGTTACTGGTTCAACCATTATGCTTCTCAATGAACCTATCTAATTTTGCTTCAAATCTTAAAAGCATATTTTTAATTTCTTTGGTTTCATTGTTAAGCTCTTTTTTTGTTGCGTAATCTTTAGCTAAATCTTCTCTAGTTTTATTTAGAAGTATTTGTAATCTTTTTACCTCTGAAAACATTTTAGAAAATGCCCATGCAAATGGTGCTAATACTATACTAATTAGTATATTCCACACCATTATAGGGTCAATCGACATACCATACCCCTTTACGCATCATTTGTGATAATCGTATAGCTCTTTGGCCTACCTGTTTTGCCCATTTGGATTCTAACATTTCATTTGCTGCTTTTTCCCAATCATTATCTTGTATTGCTGCAAAAGTCTTAACCCATGTATTTGCATTGAACCTACTGATACCCATATTAAATACCATGTCTAATAACACAGCTTGTCTAGGCTCTGATAATGATTTCATAAATGTCCAATGTTCTATTTCTTTTTGTATTCTAAGTAAATCATTTAATAATAAATATTTAGATTCTTCTTCTGTAATACCTACATCAGATAAGTTTCTACCCACTCCGATTGTTGTTTTATTTGCTGTGCATTGGTATGGTTTTAACTCTAATCCTTCATGTAGAATTAACATATCTATTAATTTACCTTTATCTACTCTCATTTTTTAGAATCAACCTTTTTAATTTTGTCTAGGCTACGCAGACCTCCGATACCTAACATACCTAATAATAAAGGCATCATCACAGACATGTCAGCTTGAGGAATATTTACACCAAAACCAGCACATATAGGAGAAATAAGATAATTTATAGCTAAAGAAAACCCAGCTATCCAACCAATAAGAGGTCTCCAACTTGATTGAAACCAGTTACCTTTTGCTTCTTCTGTGTTTAGTTTGATTTGTGCTAAAGCTAGTTGTTGTGCGTGTTCATCTGCCATTGTAGCTAGTTTATGAGCTAACTCTGCTTTCTTGTCTTTGTCTTGTATAAACTTACCTAGAAGTTTAGTTGCTGGTCCTATAAGTGCTGCAATAGCCATAATACCTCCTAATCGGCACTAAATGTACCTAGGCTACTCCATAGAGAACCAGGAACTGTTGTACCATTTTGTTTACCTAATTGTGCCATTGATTGATTAACATTAACAAAAGCACCTTCACCCCATGAACTTACATCCCATTGTGCATTATCCCAAGCAGAACCTTGCTCTCTTGTATACTGTAACATTCTCTCAGAAAATGTACCTGTAGTTATACCAGCTTCTTCAAAGGTTTTTATCCAATCTTCATTATATGTACCTTCTGTATCTGAAGCATCTCTGCAACTCTGTTGTTTTAGTGATTGTTGGCTCATGGTGTAAATGTCCCCATACTAGAAAAGTTAAAATCCTCTTGGTCTACTGCAAATGCTTGAAGAGCTACATTAATATCAGTATAGGTTGTTGATAATTCACCATTTATATAACCTAACATTCTTTCGTTAAATGTACCTGCTGGTATAGACCTCTCAGCAAATAAAGCTAACCAATCTTCGTTATGTAATGCTGTTGTAGAGGTTACTGCTCTTATAGATGTTTGTCTTGCTTCTGAGTTTGTAGCCATTACTTATCCTTTCTGGGTCTACCCCTTTTCTTAGGTTTGCATTCGCACAGCTTACCAAATAATCTTTTCTTAATTTTATCGTATATACGTTTTAACATCTGTATCATCTGTCCACCTATTAATTCTATTAACTTCTGTAATATTACCATCACTATCTTTATTATCTTCGTATAATGCTTTAAATTCTGTTTTATTACTTGCACCATTTATTGCAGCTTCAATAGCTGTACAGTCTGTTTTAATGTCTCCTACATACGTTCCAACTGCACTTGGTATAGTTTTACTGCCATCGTAGGCTAATCTCTCTACAAGCCAACTAAATCTTTTTATATAGTTATTTGCTGTAGTCTTAGCTTGTGCTATCGCCTTTGCTTTTAAATCTGCTAAAGGTTTATCAGTTAAAGTACAAGACATTACTACTTTATTAGTATTAGAATTAAAAGCATAACTAGTAGTGCTGTATTCAAAAAAATCATTACCTCTGTTAGAAGAATCTACAACTTCATAAATGCCTATGTTATTTAAATCAGTCCAAGACCATGATTTAAAAATATCTTTAGGATGTCTAACCTGTCCTACAGTTATAGCCCTAGGGTAATTTATAATTTCTTTTATACTGTTATCTTCATTAATTGTAGCCCACATATTTTATCTCCTAAAAAGTGTTATTATATTTAAAGGAATCTCCCCAGCACATATAGGTATAAACTCCTCCATCAAGGTTAAAAGTTCCATTAGTCGTTTTGAGCTTAAAGCCACTAGCATAAAAATCAATTGACCTACCAGAAGTAGTTTGTGATGTATTAGCATCTTGCCTTAAAACTCCCTCTATTTGGTTGTTAGGTGTTAGAGTACTATCATATATTCCCCAGTCTTCATTACCATCAGTTCTCTTTAACATTAAAATTCTAGGTCTTATACCAGTATACACAAAAGTTCCAAATGCATCTTGGTCTCCAATATAGGAATTTGTTCTAAAATACCCTTCTTTGTTCGCCCAACAATAGGCAACATAGTTTACCCCACCAGTATTAACATTGGCGTTAGTACCTACTGAAAACACAGTAGTAGTAGGCTCAGTATCAGAAAACCAATCCGAACTAGTAGAAGCCTGCACGTTTGTATTTAATTTTAAATACTTCGTAGCTCCTATAACAGAGCTGTATATTGCCCAGTCATTTGTCCCTGATAAGGCTTTGATAAAAATTAAATCTGGCTTTACTCCAAGGCCGTGTCCGATAGTTGTAGCACTTCCACCTGCATACTGTACTATAGAAAATCCGTTATCTTGATTTACTTGTACGGTTGAATCTCTACCCCCTGAAGTGTTCGTGGCAGTAGTCCCCCCATTGCATTTCCAAGTCCACGCAACAAAATTAGCAGAGCTATTGTTATAAACAGCATCAGAACCTACAGTAAAACCATCAGTTCCAAAAGCAGTTAATCCATTACTGTCTGTTGCTTCTGCTACATTAGTATTTGCTTCTAATGATTTAGTTACACCTCTGCTACTATCTGTAAGTTTATGGTCTTGAGCAGCACCTGTATCTTTAATCCAGACTAGGTCAGGTTTATAGCCCAAGCCACTTCTTGCGTTACTAGAACCTGTTCCAGTATAAGAAATTACATTACAGTTTTTAATTCCATAGTTTTCGTCAGTTTGTGCAGGGTCAATACCTGCGTTTATAGTCATATCTTTTGAAGTCAATCCTTTAAAGCCTGAAGGTGGAGTATAACTCCAACTATCTGCGTCTGGCCTTAAAACTGATGTAGTGCCAGAACCTCCTCCAACTGTTCTTGATAGTGCAGGAAAAAAATAATATCCTGATAAAGTTAAACCTGATGCTTCAGTAACTGGGTTGCCAACAACATTAGCATTATTCTTTCTTACATATAATTTGTTATCTTTAATAAACCACCCTAATATATCTCCATCAGCAAATGTTCCATAACTAGTATCATTAGAAGTTTCTATAAAAAAACTACCACTATCGTAACTTCTCCACATCCAAGAACCAGAACGTTGGTGTATTTGACCATTCATTAATTGGTTATGTCTATTTTCTACAACAATTCCTAGAGTTAAAGCTCCACTACCTGTTCCTGTTGCTACTGTTTCAAAGTAAAAACCATCTGTATCTGTTACTATTCCTCCAATAGTTCCTGTAGTTCTAGGGTCTGCACCTGTCATAGCACATGTTAAATTTCCATCAGTAAAGGTTGTAGCTCCTCCATCATTACTGGTATTTAAAGGATTCCATGTACAAAAATTTCCTGATGATGCCATTATTTAATCTCCAAAAGTTGGCGAATCTAAAACTTTATGGTCTGTTCCTAAAGTTCCTGATACGGTTGTCCAGTCATTACTATTTCCTGATACGTCATGACCCAAATCTGAAGAATTTGCAAAATCTAGCCTAAACCCATTAGTTCCATACGTAGTTCCTGTAGGTGAAATAGGTTGCCATACACCATTGAAACTTTCTCCAAATTGGTCTGGTCCATAGGATTGCCCATCAGCAAAATTTACTTCTGCTAAATAGGCATCTAAATCATAGTTTGCACCACTTAATGCACCTATATAATGCGTATCTCCATTAGTATTAAATCTACTCATATTACCTGTTGGTTCATTTGTGGTAACTCGTTCTCTTAAAACACCATTCACATAATATCTTATTTTAGTAGCTGCTGATTCACCTGTGTCTACTCTTACAACTAAATGATACCAAGCATTAGTATCGTAATAATATCCTGCTATTCTATCATCTCCAGTATCAGAACCACCTCCTGCACCTGATAATCCATACCAATTAATTCTATCTCTATTGTTTAACCCTCCAGAAGTCCCACTATCAGACTCAAATCCAAAAGCTGCTCCACCTCCACCAAATCCTGTACCTCTACCAATAATATTTTGCGATACTGTATTACCACCATTGTTGTGTGTCAGACTTCTTTTAATCCAACAACTAAAGGTAAACTTAGCTAAGTTAGATGATGTGCCAAAACTTCTACTCAGACTGTCATTAGAAGCTGCTGTAAATCGGCAAGATTGTTCTATTTGGAATGGATAAACTCCACCACCACCTGATGCTGATTTTTGCCATAATTCACTACTAAACATAGTTATCCAAAGTTAAGTTGAGGCGCACCTAAAAGAATGCTGTTATCTGCTTTAATAAAATATGGTACAATATCGTAATCATTATTAGCTGAACTTAATGTTAATCCAGCTGCTTCTGCTGTTTCATAATCTCCATGTAAGCTAACTGTACCTGCACTACTAGAACTAGGTTGTATAAATATTATAATACCACTTTGTCCAACTTGTGATGCTTCTGTTGTTACTGCTGCTAAAGTATTAGAGCCTGAAGCTAAAGTTATGATAAAGTTCTGGTATGTATCATAGTCTAAAACACCACTTGTAGCCGATAATGCTGCTGTATAAGTACTTGGCACTTGTGCTTTAGTAAATGTATTTTGAACTGTTTTTTGAACTACTGTAGAATCTATGGCTACTGTTACTGTATCAGTTGCACCTACTACAGTATCTATACCTGTACCACCTGCTACATCTACTGTATTACCATCATTAATAGTTTGGTTACTACCACTATCACCAGTAAGAGTAAATGAACTCATAGAACCTGCTGATGTACCTAATTGTGATAACATTTGAAAAGATGTACCATCATAGATTACAGATACAATTGCATCTTCTTCTATATCACCAGCTGCAATATTTTGGTCATTTTTCTTTTTTATGTTTTTTGTACCAAGTGCATTTACATTTAAAGTTGAAGCACCACTAGATGCGTTACCTGCTTTGAAATGAAATACTTGCCCTGCTACATAAGCAGTTACTGCTGGTGTTAGAGCTATTGCATAAGCATTTGCACTACCTGTATCGTTAGATTGGAATATTAATCCACCATCTTGTATCTGCCCAGCATTTATGCCATCTGTATGTGCTGTACCATCAGCTAATGAACTAATCTTTTGACTGCCCATATTTAAAGCACCAGTCATAGCATTAGAGCCATCTTTGTTAATAGCTTGGTTTAATCCTGTTGCTATATCTTGGTCGTGTGTATCGTGCCTATCTGCAACAATCTTTGTTCCTGCATCTCTGTTACTTTGCCAAATAGATGTACCTGTAAATACACCATCTGATCTTGTATATGTTCCTCCTGACCAACCCATTTTTTATTCTCCTTTTTTAGTTTTACTGTATTTTAGTTTATTAATCAAATTATTTTAATCCCATATTTAATGATCTAAAAGGTGCTTTAATATTTCCACCTGTAATCTGACTTAAAACATTACTTTCATCTGTTGCTAATACAGAAGCTGCACTAGGACTAAATGGTATTTTACTTATAATCGCTAGTAATTCAGGATATAAAACTGCTAATTCTTTTAAAGAAGCTCCCATATCTAATTGTTTTTTTATTAGTTGCAGTTGTTCTGGTTTTTTAGCAGTTGTTAATAAAATTCTAGTCATTTCTTTATTTATTGTTCTAATTCTTGTGTTATCTAATGTTTGAGCTTCTTTATTTAATACCTTTCCTATTAGTTGTGTAAGTGTATTATTAACTGCGTAATCATCTCCTTTATCCATAATTTTTTTATTAAAATTTGTTCTTACTGCTGTAGCTGAATTTCCTAATACTGTTTGAGCAGTTTGAGCAATTGTAATTTCATCAGTTAATTTACCCCAAAATTGTTCAAATGATTCATCTGTACCGCCCCAAGTTAATTTTAATAATCTTTTATCATTTACACTTTTACTAATAGCATTAGCTATATTAGTGTTAGTTCCTTTGTTTTCTATTAAATCTATATATGCGTTTATAGCACCTAATCTAAAACTCTTTTTTTCTGAATTACTCATCTTGTTTACTATATCTAATAATTCACTATATTCGTATTTTTTGCTTTTTATATTTCTTCCATAGTCTAAAGCATCTAGTATAGCAACATCTCCTGACCACTCATTTCTAGCTTTTTTATAAGCAGGATTTTGTGCATCAATTATATCTAAAAGTAAATTTTTATTATTTGTAATAGAAGCTATTTGTTTTTTTCCTAATGATCTATCTGCTCCTTTACCTTGAAATATAATTTCATCATAACCTTCTTTAATTGATTGTAATATTCTTGTAGGTAATTTATTTATTACTTTTCCTTTACTATTTACTATTCTAGTTACACCATTCACTATTGCTATATTAAAATCACCAAATCTTTTTCCATCTTCTTTAGCTTGTATTTTTGCAGAATTAAATGCTTTTTGAAATGATGGCCTATTTATTAAATCATTAATACTAAAAATTTCGTCTCCTTTTTGAATTGTAGTATTCAAGTCTATTCTATTTTTTTTACCATTATAAGCTACATTGTAAAATCTATCTCCTTTTCTTTTCATAGTGCTTTGTAATGCTTTAAATTCATCTATCCAAGAGCCACTTTTTACATTATCAAATAAATGATACAACCTTTTTATTTTACCTTGATTTCTCTCTATTAAAAAATCTTTTGCTTGTTTAGAACCTGGCCCTGGTAATGCATTTATAACAGATAATAATTGAGTAGGGTTATTACCTAAATCTGCCATTGTAAAATTTGAATTTTTTTTCTTCATTAAAATTTCTATTGCTTTACTAGGTGTTAAATTTTCATCCTTTAATGCTTCATTTATAAAATCTCTAGCTTGTTTAATTCCTAATCTTTTAGGATTAGGTGGAAATATATATTTTTTTAATGTACCTGATATTATATCACTTCCTACTTTACCTGCTACACCTAATCCTACTCCAGCTATTAAATTTAAAGGACTACTACTAATTCTATTAGCCATATTATCTTCACCTCTATTTATACCTCCTACTACTGATAAACCTCCACCTGAAGCACCTGCTTGTCTAAGAGATTTAGGGTTTATTATAGTTCTCGCAAGGTTACCAATGGTTTGTGTTAATTTAGGCCCAGCAGACGGACTAATCCTAGAAGCAGCTGCTAATGGCAATATAGCACCTGTGGTATTAAGTAAAAAAGATTTTACTGGGTTGTTTTTTGTGTAAGTTTCTAAATTTTTTCTTTGTAATGCTAGTGCTAAATCTCTATTACTAGGAGGTTCAAAACCACTTCTCTCTTGCTCTTTTAATTGATTTTGCGATACTAAAGCATCTGATAAAATATTTGTTCTACTTCTAGGCACTGTATATGATGTAATTTCTTCACTTGGTATTCCTACTTCTTGTAATCCTTGTAAAATTTGCCCTAATGCACCACTTGAAGTAAAATCTTCTTTTTGTATAGCTTGTAATATTTTTTCTTCTTCATCTGTTCTATTTTCTTTAGAAGATAATTTATTTTCTATATTAAATAATCTTTTTCTAATTTCTTTACTAGATAATTCTGCCATTAGTTATCCTCATCATATATTTTATCATAAATAGTTTGTGCTTTTTTTTGTGCTTCTTCTGCTGTTTTAATCATCATATCTATTGTTTCTATATTTACTCCCCAAGTACTTGGTCTTAGTACACCTGATGCCTGTGTTATTTTATCTCCTTCTGCGTTAGATAAAGAACCCATTTGAGCAGAACCAGTTGGTGATTGTTGTTTCATTGCTGCAAAATTACCTAAAAATGCTACAGCTTGTAATTGTTTAATTTGTTGTATATAAAGATCAGATGGACTTCCTTTAATTACAGAAGCTACACTTATAGTTTGAGGACTTATATTCATATTTTTCATTTGATCTTCATATTGTAATAACTTAGCTTTAGTATTTTTTAATGCCTCAACAGCATTTTTAAAAGTATCTATTACAAATACATCTGTTTGTTGTTTTTTGATTTGTACAGCTTTATCTTCTTCAATTTTTAATTTTTTTGCTTCGTTATCTAATTTTTCTTTTTCTGATAATTCTGGTGTTACTACAGTATTTGCGTCATCAATATTATTATTTATATTATCTTGCTGTAAAGAATCTATTATATCAAATGTAGTATTATCTTGATTACTATTATTGTCTATAATATTTATATCATCTTCTATAATATTTATATTATTATCTGTAACTATTTTATCATATAGATCACTTGCAGTTTTAACTACTTTTTTATAATCATATGGCCGACCACCTGCACTCGTTTTAGAAATAACATCTGTTGCGAATTTTTCCACAAACTTTTGTTTATTTGTTATTGTTGATGTTGTGCTTAATCCTGTTAAGTCAGTTATACTATTTCCTTTTAAATCTGTATAATTAACAAAACTACCTCTATCATCTGTTTTCATTAATACTGGTACTGCTTCCTCTCCTCTATATAAAGTAACAGGTGTAAGTGTTCCCTGTTTTTGTCTTTTATATAAATCTAAATCATCTGAAGATATCCCAACATCTGCCATAGCTTGGTTTTTATTTTCTATTTTATAAGCATCTATAGCACCATTTACAAACCTATCTAAAAAACTAGAATCTTTGCCCACTTCTACACTAGAAGGTACTGATTGTGGTGTAACTTGTATTTGATTATTAACTATACTACCTTCTGCTGGGCCACCAGTCATTTGCCTTACTTGCCCTGTTTCATCAAAATATTTATTGTCTGGTAATTGTTCATTTAGTGCATTTTGTTTTAATAAATCTACAATTTGATTTTCTTGAGCTTGTAAATTTTTTGCTTCTTTTATATTTGATCTTGCTGTTACACCTTTTAATATTTGTGATGTTAAAGTTCCAATAGGAAAATTACCGCCATATGCTTCTGCTGCATACTGACCTGCGGTGGTACTCATTGCTGCCTGTGAATCTCTTGCTGCTTGTCTTAACAACTCTTCTACTAATGGATTTCTTTGTCTGTTAGCAAATGGGTTACTTGTTACTGCCATATTACACTCTTTCCATGTTTATATCTAACTGGTTATAATCTACCATCATGTGTCCAAAGATATTTTCAGATACTGCTGATGGTTTTACTTTTTTAACTTCTTGTGCCATTACACCAGTGTATTTTTGTGGTGACCAATTATACTCAAACTCATATACATTTAATCCAGATTTAGATTTAGATTTGTATTTAATATTTTTCTTTAATCTTCTGTCTGATTTTGATATTCCAGCAGCAGCTATATCTCCAACTGCTTTCATTTTAGCTCCATATCCTGCTATTTGATTTCCATATATATTTGTATCATAAGCACCTTGTTGTTGTGTAGCTGCAAAGATTGGCGGTGGAGCTATACTTGTTGCAGGTACATCTAATCCTGTTGTAGCTATACTAGGAGGAGGAGCTGCTTGTCCTGATAAAGTAGCAATTTCACTAAGTGGTTGACTTCTACTTAGTAAGTAATCACTCAATTGTCTGTCTCTAATTCTTTCTTGTTCTCCTACTAATCCTTGTCCTTCACCTAATTGATAACTACGCATACCTGTAGCTCTTCCTAATTGAGCATCAGCGAGTGCTTGTCCTTCTCTAATAGATTCACTAGCTAACCCTCTTAATGTATCTTGGTGGCTCATTCTAATCTCTGCAAGTGCATTATTATGTGCTACTGAGCCTTCAGGTATGCCTGCGTTAATTAATCGTGTTTGTAGGTCTATAACTTCTTGTTGTTGTTGAGGTTGTATTCTTGATAATGCTCTGTTATAATAATCGCCTTCTACTCTTGTTGCATAACTATTTATATCTTCCATTGTAGGTAACGCAGTCAAACCACTTCTATCCATAAGACCAGGTTGTGCTGATAATCCAGATAATGAAAATGTATCTTGTGGTAATCCTGATAAATAATTACTAGCTGTATCTAAATATTTATCAGTAATACCTACTTGTTTTTGTCTTTGTGTTTCATATTCAGGAGCTAAACTATAAGTTTGTGCAAATCTATCGTTACCTAAATCTGTTACTAATGTTTGGTCATAAGGAGAAAATACATCAGGTCTATTCATTCTACCTTCTACTCTAGCTGTCTCTACATTAGCATTTCCTTGAGCCGTAGCTGCACCTGCATAATCTGGTGCTGGTGGTGGTGATGGAGATTTAAATAAATTTCCTACAAATGCCATTATACTTCCTTCCTTAATAAGACTGCTTGTTTTTTATAACCTTTTAATGCTTTTTCCCAACCCATTCTTCCTAGAATGTCAACATATTTATATTTCTTTTCTTTAGCATAAGTTATAATCTTTTTTTCTAACTTTTTCAAACTATTTAATTCTCCTCCTGCTAAACCTATACGGAGTGCATCTTGATAATCTGCTGTAATAACTACACTTTGTTCGTCCATAAATATTTGGTATGTTCCATCATCAATACCTTTTTCTATATTTTCTTTTGTTAGATTTTCTCCAATAGTTGTCGCTGGTTCTAACAGTTTCCATACTTTGTCTGTAAGCATCATAAACCTACTCCTTTTTCATAATAAATATCTACACTATGCCATTTAATACTTTGTGCTTGTGTACTAGTTTGTATTCGTATTGCTGCGTTCCAACCTATATCGGCAACACTTCTCCATACTAATTGTGATGAAATACTACCTGCCCATTCTGCTACATCCCAAGTTGCTGTATCCCATTCTGCTCCTGTAGTAGTAGCACTAGATGGTGTATAAGTAGATGTGCCATCATTAAAGTCTACATCAAATCCTATACTAACTGGTAAATTTGCATCTGATGATACAATGGGTCGTATAGCTGTAAATCTTTTAGATGTACCTCTCCCACCATAATATACAAATGCTGTTTTTGCATTACCTTGTATTTGTACCCCTGCATCACTTAATCCATTATCTGCTTTATATACTTTGGTACTGCCACCAAAATATAAATCACCATTTAATAAACCCCAACAGTAGGCATCTTGTCCTGTAAATCTACCCCATGCACCTGTGGATAAGTTTACTACAAATTGCACAAACTCACCTGATACACCATTAGGTACATTAAATAAACCAAATTGTCCTTTAGGATAGATTAATGCTTCCCAACCAAAGGTAGATTTAAAATTAGTTACTGCTGTTAATATACTACCACTTATTTTATCTGATATTGCTTTAGAATAATTTGATTCATTTTCTGCATACATTTGTGTTAATGGCACATAACCAGATTCTGTAATAACAATTAACTCTGGTCCTACATTAACAATACATCTTTTACCTATAGGTCTTGCTATTTTAAATACACCCACTAAAGACCATTTAGTAGCATCACTAGGGTCAGTTCCTTGATACACAGCTACTTCACCTTCTGATGTTATAAATGCTATGTAGTCATCTGAACCAGAACCACCATCTCTAGTTAAGCTACCAGCTGCTACTAATTTACCACCAAAGTTAAATACACTTCCTAATGGAAATGTAGATACTGTTCCTGCTACTGCATTGATAGGTAAGTATGCAAAACTCAAACTATTATTTACTATAAAGAATAATCGTTCTTTAAATACTGTTACATTGTTTATGGTAGAGCCTGTTACTCCACTTAAAGAAGGTGTTGCCCATGCACTACCATTATAATGTCTTGGAGCATCAGCACCATTTACTATAAACAGAAATGAACCTCCTGATGTAGTAAAATTAACGTGTTGAAATTGCACATTAGATAAACTGGTTACTACAGCACTTCCTACACTACCAGAACTTGTTACATCATAAATAGCATTATTACTAGCAGCAAAAAGTTTATTAGCACTAGGAGATTGGTATGTTAATAAACTTTGTACCGTGCTAGGTAAACCAGTTACATGGTTTATATATCCTTTTCTTAAACTAACATCTGTAGAACCAGGAAAGAAATTATCTAATCGTATAGCATCAGTTTGTGGCATCAAGTCCACAGCATCTCTTGTGTTTAATCCACCAATAGGTGCAGATTGAGATGTACTCTCTCCTGTAGGATTAAAAACTGCCATTACTTATATTCCTCATCAAATATTTCTTTTAAATATTTATTACTATTGTTTGGAAAATAACCAAACTCATTTACATCATTTCCATCCCAATACAAATCTTTAACTTTGACTTTCATTTCTAATATTTTTCCAACATCATTACCTTTAGGTCCATAACCACTAACACCATGTAACTCTGCATATTTTTTACTTAAAGTTACAAAATCTCCTTCATTAATATTTGTTATATTATCTTCATCAGGAACAGCTCTATAAATACTAACTTCCCTATCTGGATTATTTTTTGCTTTTGTAATAATATTATAACTTTCATTGTTAGCTATTCCATATTCATCATCTTTAAATCTAGGACCAGGAGCATAAATCTGCTTACCTTTTGTTGTATAAAAATCATCAGGATAACCAGCTTGTTCTCCATTTACATCTTTTGTTAAATTATCTAATCTTATTGGGTTTTCATCCATTGGTCCTTTTGCTTGGTGTTGAACTCTATAACTTGTATCAATTTCATTTTTTTTAATTATTTTTGTACTTTCTTCTGGGTCGTACCCATATTGATTTATTCTATTTAATTTTCTATTTTTTGCAATATTAGCTTTTTTATCGTCAAAAGATGATATATTGTTTTTATCAAAATAATTTTCTTCTGTTCTTATTGTAGGTATATCTATATTATCTTCTAATATTTGTATTTCTGAAGATGTATCATTTTTAGGAATAAAAACATCAGTTATATCATAATTTTCTTCATTATTTTTTCGAAAATTAGCTAATATTTGTTTTCCTGTTTTACTTTGTAAGATTAGTTTTCCACCTTTTGATAATCCTTTAATTACAAATCCAGCACCTAATAATAATGGAGCTAATGGCCCTGCTACTGCACTACCTAACATTAGTCCTTCACCTACTGCTCCAGTTCCTGTTAATAATGTTTCTGCTCCTTTTACTAAACCTTCAGTAGTTTTACCTTGTCTTAATAAATCTACTGTAGTATTAAATTGGTCTCTATAAGATGGTGTATATCCTTGACCTTTCATTACATCAGCTCTATAACCTAATGCTTCTGCTGTAGAGCTTCCTAATAAAAAATCACCTGCCGTTTGACCACTAAATTTTAAAGCATCAGTAAAAAATTTATTTTTAGGTTTAGGTAAGTTTTGATTTCCTACACCATATTTCAAAGACCTAGCTTGATTATTTATAGGTTGGCTATTTCTTAATGTATTAGCTATCATTTGTTTTTGTTCTTCTTCATCTATAATCATGTTGTTTTCTTTTTATAACCTGAAGCATATATTGCTTTTGCTTGTTTATTAGCCTTTGTTTTAGTTTTATATACTTTTCCTTTTGTTCCAAACCTATAACCACCCTTTACTTTTTTAACAGGCACTACCTAATTCCTAACATTTTTGCTAATACATCTAATGGTAATTCTTTTAACCTATTTACTAATATATCTTTACTTTTAAGAGGGTCTGAAATTATATCTACACCGCTTGGTAAAGGCATACTATCTTGAGACATACCCATTTCATTTAGTCTATCTCTAAATGGATTTGTTCCTACTTCAGGAACTGTACTTATACCCATGTCTTTTTGCTCATATCCAAAACCACCACCAACATTATTAGAATTCATATTAGGTTGTGCAGGTTGTTGTGTTATACCCATAGCTCTACTTAATACAGTTCCTTCTGGGTTATAATCACTATCAATTAAACTTCTAGTAGCATCTTGAAAAGAACCAAACTCAGGTCTATCACCTAAAGCCTGATCTAACATATCTTCTCTTATAGCCTTTCTTCTAAGCTCATTAGCTAGTCTTTGTTTTTCTTCTTCATCCATAACTCACCTTTATAATTAAAGTGAGAAGTTTCCTTCTGGTTCGTTAACAGGTAGATATAATCTATTTGGTCCTGCCATACGAATGATTTGCTTCGCACCATCTTTGGATTGCTTTTCTGTTAATTTCAGTCTATATTCTTGAAACTGATTATCATAAGGCAAACCCTTTTGTTTTAAAAATCTCCATATTACACCAAGTGTAATTAAGTCTTCGTCTAATACTGTGGTATTAGCATCTGCTGCAAAGCTAGTTGCGTTAGCTGTTGAGCCAGATGTTATTGCCCAGTTTTTACCTATGTATTCAAAAAACACAGATTCTCCTGATGGGGGAGCTGGGTGAAATAATAATGCATTACCTCTTATTCTAAAGTAATTTGTTATACCACTACTAACACTTGCTTTTAGTCTTTGCCATTGTGCGTTGTTAAGTGGTCCGTAATACTTTCTATCTGTGGTTCTGTTCCACATAGTATCGTTACTAAATCTTAAAAAATCAGAAGCTATAGTACTCATATCTCCTTGCGATTCTGCTGCAAGTGTTGTATGTGCTTCTTCTTTAATTAATGTTTGCCAATCATATCCTGCAACAAGGTTTTTACCTTCTCTATTGGCAGCTGCTAATAATTGTATATTTGTAGTATCAGTACTACCTACTACAGTAGAAGGAGAGGGTACTCCTATCTCATTAGCTGCATCTTGGCATATGGTTAATAAACTCATTCTTTACCTACTATTAATTGTGGTTTAATATCATGTTCTTGTGCTAAATAATTTCTAGCTTGTTTTCTGCAATCTAATACATCTTTGCCTAATCCATGACAAGCACCGTCAGATAAGTCTGCTAGTTGTTCTATAGAACTAATACCTTCTAGCTCAAAGAATTTTATTTTACTTTTATTAATTGTTTTTAATTTACTTATAGGAGTTGCTTTTGGTATTGGTTTTTTAGTTTTATAATATGCGTTGTATTCAGCAGGAAAATCTTGTTTTACCTGTGCT
>Ga0208767_1001591_pt1 | contig 17789 bp, 25 predicted proteins | sample VirMetDEL_Mar_21_FD_184514 | JGI IMG/M metagenome (GOLD analysis project Ga0208767, IMG submission 184514) | Aqueous microbial communities from the Delaware River and Bay under freshwater to marine salinity gradient to study organic matter... | ecosystem: Environmental > Aquatic > Marine >... | reverse complement strand
AGATGAATTTCTTATTGCCATTATTTTTTCTTTTTCTTTTTACCCCAATTCTTTGCACCTTTCTTTCTGCATTGAACCAATGCTCCAGATGCATAAGCGCTAGGCCATACTTTGTAACGTCGTTTTACTTTGTAATAACAAGCGTCTCGTTTTTTCTTTTTCTTTTTACTCTTGCGTTTCTTTTTACGCTTTTCATCAAGAGCAACTTCTAACAAATCTTTAAGGCGTATCATTTTGATTTACCCCATTTTGTACCTCTACCTGGATCATCGCACCCAGCTGGAGTCTTGCGACAGTCCGGACCTTTTTTTCGTCCTTCGCCGGCACATGCTTTACATTTTATTCTTCTGCCTGTTTTTTTGCTACGCTTACATGTATTACAATCTATCCAACCTTTGCCTTTATTGCGACTAAACCATTTTTTAAGATCTTCATCAATCTCATCTTCACGTACATCCATGTAATCTGGAGTTTCGAAAGCATTGTTATTAGCTTGCGGAGGTAATCCTTCTTCAACACAGTTAGGAACCATACGGTCTCCTTTCTTCTTCATACCCTGTTGTTTATAGCCAGACCAACATTTTTCATTCAATAAGTCTTTCAACTTAATCATTCATCATCCTTTGGCTTTACTGAATGCAGCTTCTCTTGTATTTTTTCGTACTCTTTGTATGTGATATTAGTAGCATCGATAGCTTCTAAATATCCCTTTAACCATTGCACAAATTCATGTGCTGTTATTTTTTCATACTCTGGCATTTTATACTCCTGCTTTGCGTGCCCATTCTTTTGAAACTTTATCCGAATCAATTGGTCCACCTTTTGCCCATGTATCACAAGTTCTAGCAGAATGGCATTTGAAATGATGCATCCAACAATATCCAAATCCTACAAACGCATCTTCTGGCATACCTGGGAAGTCTGATGCAGGTAAATCAGCCATCATGCTATCTGCAACATCCATTGGGTCAGCATCTTCTAAATCTTTTGGGGCTTCTACTGCCGGTAAGCACTTTTGCATTCTTTGTGAAATATCAAATGCTACACAATTACCACAACGCATACCTCGGGCTTCTTCTGGAGTAGCGCCTTCCCATTCTTCACTCATCTTTTCCCAATAGCCATCACTATCTGCAGATGGATTCATTGGACCATATGCATGTTTTTTTCTAGTGCTGTTTCTGTTTTTAGTGTTGAGATCAACGTCTTGCGTTGCTGCAGGACATTTAGTTTCTGCTTCTATTAATATGTGTCTCAATTTTTTCATGTTTACTTTTATATAAATATTAATTAATTTACGTAGAGCTAGATACCGCTGCTGCAACTCTTGTAATACTTTGAACTCTCCATCCTGAATCACCTAGACTTCTAATCATAATTGAATCTGATTGACGTAATCCATTTGCCGTATCCAATGTTAGTTTGTCTGCATTTAAAATTGCTTCAGGGCTTGATGCTACAGTTATACCAGATATTTTACTAGATCCACTTTGTATTACAAATTTAGCATTACTTCCACCAATTTCTGCTATATCAAATGTGTATTCATATCCCAGTAACGTGTTATTACCATCACTAACCGCCGGAAGTTGTACTGTAATTGTTTGATTATCGCTAGTTAATAATACGCGTGTTCGTCCACCAGCTGGAATACTGCCTAGGTTTGGTCCAAGTGTTACAGTAGATGGTCCAATTGTTGTATTTGGTAATATTAATTGTGACGATGACTGAAAATTAATCTCTGATCCTGATACTAATAAACTTCCTGATATAACGGCATCTCCATTAAATGGAAATCCAGATCCAGCCCCAGCATTTTCTGCATATGAAGCAGTAACTGCATATGACGCACTAGTAATTGTTCCAGCATATGTTCCATTAAATGAACCAGTAAATGAACCTGTTGCCACAACTTCTGTAGTAGCTGTTCCGTCTAGTGCATCTATAATTCTAGTTAAGTGTTCTGCTTTACTTGTTAATCCGTCTTGGATACCAGTTTTACTTATTGTTGCCATTCATATTCCTTTTTTTATAAATAGGCCAATTCTTAGTTTTTTCATTGAGCCAATCTTGTCTGTCATCACAGCCACAATCTTCATCTAACAATTTAGCAATTTTTTCTGTTAATTGATCTAATCTCGTTGCCGATGTAATCTTTTTGATGTCGTCTCCTAATCCTCTTGATTTCATATGTTCCTTTAATATTTGTCTGTTACGGGATATCCTTTACTAATACTATCCATTGGATGTTTTCCCGGGCCTTTTTTAAATTTTGTTTTATGATGATGGCCAGTACCCCATGGGCCTCCATAGTCTGCATAATTGTGCTCTTTACCGAATGGACCTGCAAAGTCTTGTTCTGTCATGGTAGTCATATCCGTTAACAGTTTTTTTAAACGTTTAAGTATAGTGTTATGTTCTGGCGTCATTGGTATTTCTAATACTTTACCTCCTGGGTAACCATAATCTTTTTCTGGATGCATTACCTTTGAATGTCCTGTATCATCAATTCCTAATACTTTGTAAGGAACATTTTTCATTGTTATCTGATTGCTAGGTATTACTGTGCATTGTTTTGGATATTTCCATTGTCCTTGTGGATCTTCTACGGCATTAATGTGTTTTAAAACATAATCCCAACTAGGATTATCTAGTATTTTACGTTTTGTCATATGTGCTGCTAAATCGCCTATAGGATCCATTTTGACGCGGCCTACAACTTGTTCTATTTGTAGTTGACTCAATGTAATACGTTTAGACATCTCTTTTAAACGAGCTAATAAGCCTTTATTACGAAGTTTCTTAAAAGCTAAATTTTCTATAGAATATTCGCCTTCGGCTTCTAAACCAGTTTGTCGCATTTTGTATAATCGTTGTAATACATGTTTAATTTTAAATTCTAATTTAGGATCTTGCTCTTTGAGGTTTTCTATTTCATATTGCAATGGCGCCATTTTAGCATCAATAACTTCATCGTCAATTGATATAACGTCTGCATTTGGTTTTTTTAACCATTTGCTTTTCATTAATGAATATTGTCCTACTGAAGAATGAAGTCGATCATTCCAATCTTGTGCATACAGTTCAATATCCATTCCTTTATATGTTAACGGATAATTAGTACTCCATATACTTTTTTTAGCCATCATTAAATTTTTAACTAAATGTAGATTGTCTCCTACCGACTGATAATCAATAACAACATGAAGATCTATATCCGATTTATCTGTCCAATTATAATTGGCATTGCTTCCAATAAGCAATACATCTAACACTTGTGCAGTGTCTGGAACTTCTAAAAAATCATAGAATGCATTTGCAATTCGCAAAAATTTGTTAGACAGTCCTTCTTTTAACTGATCACCATCCCATAATTTAGGATTCAAAGTACTTTGTGTTTCGTATTCGTGTAGCATTTAATATAAATATTGCTACTTCCAAAAGAGCTGAATTAATATGATTGAAAATGCTAATAATAAACATGTTGCAGTTTTTAAGTTAACCGCCTCGCCTCGAAACAAATATGTCATAGCTGTAAATATGATTATTCCTGATACAAATGATACAAAACGTCCAGGCCAAAATTCTCCTTGGAAACCATCTACTGAATACTTAGTTGCTTCCATAAATAGATACGTAATTGGTACTCCACAGAACATTAAAGCCCAACGCCATTCTTTAGCCCATGGCCAAATTAAAGGTCCATTGACTTGAATCCACACAATACATTGTCCAAATGTAAATAGAAGTGCAGATAATGCGATATATTTTAGATTCATTTATATATTATAAGAAATATATATCTAAAATCAAAATCCGCCCATTACGGCTTCATCAATAGCTTCTTGTATTTCACTTTTTGTTGCAGACATTTTAAAAGAGATATCTGCTTGATATCTTTTTATTTCTTCTCCGTCTAGAAACAACACAATAGTTGGCACAACAACGACTTTATATTTTTTTTGTAAAGACGGATATTTAGTTATATCATAATACTTAACATCACAGTCTGTTAATTTAGTAAGCCATGCTACTTTATTATCATTATTCCATGAGGCGTTAAAATGTTTAATAGTAATTTGAGTGTAACAATTAATCGTAAAAAACAATACAGTTAAAAGTAAAAATAATTTTTTCATAATGGTCTACTTTAAATTATCAATTTTTTCTTCTATGCGATCCATATCTTCTTTCAGCTCTTTTACATCTTCTTGAGTCGTCATAATCGTTTGTCGGACTATTTGATCTTTCATATCAAATTCCATTCTAGTTACTTCTGGTTCTGGTGGTTTCGGAAGTTCTTTTGCTTCCTGTATGTCTGCTTGTAAAGCAAACCACATACCTACTACGGTTGCAATTGCAAATGCAATACCTATTAAAGTTTTAATACTTACTTTAAACCCCGTCTCTTCGTTTAATTCTGTTGCCATATCTTTCTTTATAATATTACGTAATTTATCCCTACACTAAAATTGTGCCATCGTCTGTTCCAATATTTATTGTATTTTCCTTCTAGGAATACTCCTAAGTTTTTATTGAATTTATATCCAAATATCAATCCTCCGGAGTAGTCAATCCATTGTCCGTCATTAAAATTATGATATGAATATTCATTTGCAGTTTTAATATGCAATGGCATCAAATTAGCCCAAGAATGTAGCCAAAAGTCTTTTGTATAATGATAAAAGTCAAATCCTAATACCAATGAATGATTCCATTGTAAGTCCAACGCATTACGTTCTTTCTCTGTATATTCTGCTAATACTTCTGGAATTACAACTGCTTCCCATACTTGTGTATTTTCTGCAACTACATCACCATTAGGATTAAAATATGTAACACCGCCATCGCCATCAAATTCAATGTTATATCCTTCTTGTAATGCTAATTGCGTATAATGAAGATTACCATCTGACAATAGCCATTCGTCTAATGGATTATAACCATATGGTTCTGATATACGTTGTACTGCTCCTATATTAAACGACAGCTTATTTCCTAGTTTTTGTCTGTATCGTTCTGATGATTCAAAATATTGTATATCAGCAAATCCGTCTTGTACATATTCTATTTTAGCTATCCAATTTTTAGCAACATATCGTAAAAAATGATCTTGATTGAAAAATGATGTACCTTGTTGCCTAGTCAGATCTGCTTCGAATAAAAATTCAAACCCATTTATCTTTCCAATTGTAGCAGCATCACCATAAGACTTCTCTGTACCGTCATAAAATACATTAGCTCGATTTTCATAACCAAATCTTGCAATCTTTCTAATACCTAATGCAATTGAATAATCAAAAGGCGTTTTAACAGTTGATGTTTGTAAACCATTTGTTACAGAGTAAACATCAACATCTGATACTGAATTACCTCCTGTAACTGCACCGTAAAATGTAGAGTATTTAAAGACTTTTTTAACTGACTTTTTAAACTTAGATTCTGTTTGATTAAATGCAATTGCTGGTAATAGTAAAAATAATATTAATACTTGTTTCATTGTTTTATAATTTTTTTGTTAAATTGTTTTCCGTCGTGTGTGATTGTTAAGAAATATACTCCGGTGTCAAGTGTGTTTAAGTATAAACGATCGTCATTACCTGTTAATACAATCTTACCAGTTGCGTCTTTTAATTCATATACAATGCTTAAATGGGTCATAATATTTAATATGTTATCGGTTGGGTTTGGATACACAACTATACCATTTGCTAGCATTTCATCAATTCCAACTGGCCATCCTTCTTCGCAATAGTCATACATGGATTGACAAGATGCGTCCCATTCAGTTTCGCAACAATATACATCTACATCTATTACCCAAGCATAACATCCATTGTTTAACCAATAAGGATTACCAGGTCCACCTATACATCCTGCGTCATATAAACAAGCAGTTGAGTCAGACACATTAGCTTCTGGGTTATAATTATATGCATTTGGATCTGTACACCCGGCTAATGGTAGTATGCAAGTTCCATTATCAGTATTGGCTAATGGATCATAATTTAATGCCGTTGAATCAATACAACCAAAAATAATTGGCTCGCAAGAACCATTATCTGTATTAGCCAATGGGTTGTAATTGAAAGCGGTTGGGTCCATACAACCATATACTACTGGAATACAACTTCCATCGTCGACATTTGCAGATGGATCATAATTAAATGATTCTGGATCTGTGCATCCGTATATAGGATATACGCAAGTACCATTATCAACATTTGCGATTGGATCGTAATTTAATGCTAAAGAATCCATACAGCCAAAATATATACAAGAACCATCATCGATATTTGCTTCTGCATTATAATTCCAAGACAATGGATCCATGCATCCGTATACTGTAGATATGCAAGTGCCATCGTCAATATTGGCATTCGGATCATAATTAAATGCTAACTCATTTGTACACCCATACACAATAGGAATACATGAGCCATCGTCTGTGTTAGCTAATGGATTGTAATTAAATGAAGTAGAGTCCATGCACCCATATATCTTAGGTTCACAATAATCTCCACAATATGGTAATGCTGAATATGTAATCCAATTTGGAGATTCAAAAGGCTGTAATGCACCTTGTCCGTTATTAGCAAAAGGATTCGATCCTTCATACATTAATTCAACACCGTCTGCGTTAGTTAATTTAAATGAATTATGCCATGTTTGAAATTCAACTTCTTCTGGCGACTGTTGTGGTAACGCATTTTCAAAATAATAAACATATACTGGTTTGTTAGTATTTAATGGAATGTTAAAAGTTTGTTCACTTAATCCAAATCCCATTGTATATGTGCCTAATGTGTTTCCGTCTTGGTATACTCCGATATATGAGTTACCCCATCCATCTGCTGCAGCATCACCAATCCATAATGTATAGTTACATGTTTCTACTATTTGATTTATAGTAGCATCTGGGTTGTAATTATATGCGGCTGTGTCTATACAACCGTATATATGAAGATTAACACAACTACCATCATCTATTGTAGCTTCTGGATTATATTCCTGATATGCTGAATTAGTACATCCTGGTATAGGTTCTATATTATTACATAGTACTCCGTTAACAACACCAGAATATGCAGTAGATCCAAAATTTGGATCGGGCAGTTCCCACAAAACATTGCCGTTACAATCATATATAGTAACATCGCCATCAATAGTACCACCTGTAGTCGACCCGGCTAACCCATCGCCGTATGAATCATTAAAAATTAATTCTGCACCTGCAGCTGGAATACACGTAGTATAACTATATGTTTGACCAATATCATTAAAATTATATGTTCCTTGTGCAATGTTATATAATAAATTTCCATTTGATTGATCTACAAATAACCATGATGTCTCTCCTGGGTAACTATCTAATGTAACCTCGATTGTTACTTCAAAATCATCAGGATCGCAATTTTCTCCACTACTACCTTCACATGAACCATCGTCTTGATTGGCCCATGGATTATAGTTTTCAGAGGTAGGTTCTGTACATCCAGGTATACAAGCATAAGGTGTATATGATATAGTATCAGACTGTGTGCCATCTGCATAATTAATAACAAGATAATGTTCTACTGACCAATTTGGTGGCATATTTTGTGTTCCAGAATATACACCAAAGTTACCACCAGGAACATTAGCAGGTTGTCCAATTGGATATGTAAATGGACCTACGCCGTCTGCGTTTGAATATGAAACCGAAGTAACTTCACAACTTCCTGGGGCATTAAACCATTCGAATATTATAGCTGCCTGGCTACCATTATTGACACATAATTGATATGCATTAGAACTTTCGAAATTGCAATTTTGTGTTACGCTTAAAAATGGAATAACACTTACTAATAATAATAACAAAAACTTTTTCATATTTCTTCTTCTGATTCCGTTGAACTTGGTCGTTTAAATATTTTACCTGCTTCTGCAATGCCGAAACAACCTAATGTAATCCATAAAAATGAATTGTAAATAAATTCGTTAACATGTAATGGATTACCCATCCATCCAGTTACGATGTCTGCTACTGCAAATAACACCATTACTGCAAACGAAGCAAATCCTACTACGCTTTTTTCATTGATATCATTTTTGTCTTTAAAAATATTTGCGAATGCCATTAGCTTTCCCTTTAAATTTAAGAGTAACTTGTTCATATTTGAAACCTTTTGTTTGTTTATAATTGTTTTAACATTTCTACTAGTTCTGGTTGTGGAAAACAATCGAATTTATCTTTTCTAACATTTGTATGTGTCCATAAACCAAATTGCTTTGCATTATATGCATCTGCGTTAAATTCAAATGCATCTTTTGGATGAACTCCGTCTTTTAGTAATTTAGGGAGCCCATTTACCAAATCCATTTTAGGATAAATATCACGTAGGTGAAGAATCAAGAGTCGTAAACTCTCAATTTGTTTGTCTGTGTATGCGTGCCAGTACTGATGTCCTCGAAATTTATATCCTAAATCACATACATATTCTGGTTTAACTTCAGTATTAACATATGTATAATACTTGTCACCTTTCTTTTTTAGATACCCAAAGTTGTTGAGTTCAACACCACCTGATAGTTTGGATATTTTAAAACTTCCTACTTTACCCAAGTGCCAACCTAAATAGTTATTTGGAAAACATTCTACTACAACACCATCATGTTTAGTCTTGCCTTTGACGTTGCTTCCACCAATACAATATTGTGTAGCTACTCGGCCTCGTTTGTCTTTGTTCCATTGACTAACTGTGTTATATGGATTATCCCAACCAGCAGTGTGATGTAAAAAGAATCCTAATGGTTCTATTTTACCATAATCTCGTACATACTCGTCTTTGTCTAAGTATTGACGATCAATTACTAATCCGTCTTTAGTAGTGTATTGTGATTCTTCTGCAGCTGCTTCAGTGTCGGTATCAATACCAATAGCTTCCCAAGTTTTGGTACCAACTACGCCGTCTGCAGTTAATCCGTTTTCTGATTGAAATCTGCGTACTGCTAACTCTGTACCAGCCCCAAATATACCGTCTGCTGATAATTCTAATGCAGTTTGTAACTCTTTTACGTGTGAGCCTTTACTGCCTCGTTTTAATAACATACTTATCCTTTAATAATAAATATGTATTGTTTAAAATTACCGTAGATATTTTTTATTCGTTTTAGTATCGTGCTGTATATAACTGCCCCATTTATACTTTGCATATTCATGACCATTCTGTTCAGCTCGCATTCGTGCTTCTCCGTTGGTTGATGCTGAAGCGAAGTGATAGAAGCTTGTGTTCTTAGTTCTACACATCTTGAAATCAGAAAGCTCACATTTTAGAAAGAAATCCCAATCTGCTACCATTCCTAACTCATAATTTTCATCCCACCCACCTAATCGTAGATAGTCTTTTTTATACATCATAAACGGTAATGTTGAGCCATTCCAATTGTGCCCTGCTTTTACTATGTTTTGTTCAAATTCCCAAAAACTATCCAGATCAAAACTATCAACGTCGGTACCTAAGTTTTCTATTACAAAGTCTCGAAACATGGATGGGTATGGTTCTATCTGATTTGGTGTCAATACTATAGGATATGATCTTTCCAAATTATCCCAATATGTTCTGCTGCAGTTGGAGTGGTAATTATTCCAATCTTCTTCTAATCTGGTGTCCCAGTCTTTAGGAAACACATTGTCATCATTAACAATAAGAACCTTATCATGGCGAGCATTCATTACACCTAAATTGGTACCTTTGCATAATCCTACATTTGTTTCTAAGTTGAGTATTTCGATTGTGTGACACCACTTATTAAGTACATGCTCATTAACATCGTAGTGACCATCAACAACTACAATAATTTGGTTTTGATTCTTTTGTCCTTCAACTGCTGATTGTAAACACAAATCAAGCATATCTGGTGACTTATATGTTGGTATTATTACTGATATCATATTGTATATGCTTTCCAATTAGTTAATGGTGATAGCCAAGCTGTTTCTCCGTGTGTGGCATAACCTGGTAATGGTGTTATTAACAATTCTCCTTGCTGTCTTAATTCTAAAAACATTTGGAAATCATTCGGATGTGTTCCCGATGTATGTTTTCTTAACGTTGCTTCTACTCGTTTCAATGTAGACACTTTTGCAGCAAACGTCATGGTTGTGCTATTGGTTATTTTCCAATGACAACTGTCAGTTAAATACACTCTTGTATCTTCGCCGCCGCCTTCACAATATGGATTACCTCCTTTGCTTGGGTCAAGATATTTATCCGGATGATCATATAATGCTACAAATGACGCTCCTAACTCAAACCCTTCCTGTATTATTTTTGCAGAGTCTGGTTTGTGTATGTAATCATTTTCTATGAAATAAACTATGTCATCATCATTGTATTTCAATGCTTCGTCTAATGCTAAGTTAAATGTACCTGCTCCATGTCCTACCGAAACCGATTTAACTTCAGTTTTTGCTAAATGAAAAGACGTTGTTACTGCTTTGACCATATCTATAGTTTCATCACTACAATTATCTGCAATAACCAACCAATCTTCTCGTTCAAATCTTGTCGACGCATTTACTAAACATGTTTCGTTGTCTATGTATTCTGGTTTTTCTTTTTTATAACCAACATCTGATATTCTATAAACTATTTTCATTTAATACGTTCTATAATTGTAAAACCATTATTGTTAGTAAATCGTTCTTTTAATCTCCATGTGTCTGTATTTGCATCTAAGAACTCAGTAACAGCATCCCATAAACCCTTTTCCCAAATTAATTCGTCTGAATATGAGTTTTCTGAAGTAGTTGGTTCGCTATGATGTTCATATGAAGTTGTGTCATGAAAACATATATATTTTTTAACTTTGTTCGAATGTTTTTTTAATTCAGCTGTTAATTGATTATAATGATGCCATGTATCGATAAACAATAAATCAGTTTCTTCAATATCAATCTTTAAGACATCAGCTTCAATAAATTCAAAATTTATGCCATATGATTTTGCAGTTTCTACAACATCATTAATGTTGCCACCCCATTTACTTGGATTTTGTAAATCATATGAAATTAATTTTTTCTTAGGAGCAGCTGCTAACCAACCCCATGTAGATAAAATACTACGAACACCCATTTCAGTAATATGATCACATTCTTGTCCATATCTTATTATTGTTGGGAGATGCTCATTAATATCAGATTTAGTATTATATAATTGATTTACTTTTTCTTCTAAATTTATCATAATATTTCCTTTATTGAATTTAACATATGCGTATGATTATGTCCTAATTTCGATCTTCCATTTTCTCCATTAATATATATGTTAGGTAAATGATGAATTAAATTATCTTCAAATTCACTTATACAAATTAATTTTTTCATATCACAGAATTGATATATATCCGTATTTACTTTACATTTTACACTGTATTGAGATGATCCAAAAAACTTAGTAAAATCATGTTTCTTTCCTATATCTAATAACTGTTCTTTTGTTAATATAAATGTAGCTTGATGTATATTAGTAAAATGTGCAAACTTTTTATTACCATATTCTTCTACACTATTATTGTCCCATTTGTAGTGAGCATGATATGCTGGATAATATTTACCTATTTCATTTTCTTCATATTGTATTAATCCTGTTATTCTATCTTTTGGTAAAATTTTATTATATTCTAAATACTTGTCTACATGATGTTCTTTAAACAAATGATCATTTTCACCAAACATAAAAATATCAAAATTGTTCCTATGTTCCCATATAACTTTTCTACATGTTAATGGTAATAATTGGTAATCATTTAATTTTATTACATTTAAATTATCAATACCATTAATCTGATTTAATGGGATATTAGAATTAACTATAACGGTTACATTATATTTTTGAAAACTTTTTAACTCAGTAACAACTTGTTGTAAATAATTTAATTGTTCTTCACCATAGTTAACTAATACTGCTAATATTTTTTTCATCCTATTCCTTTCCAAGTTGCTCCATTACCAGTATAAAAATGATTAACTGATATAGATGATTCGTAAATATAATGTTGATGTTTATCTATCATATCTTTTGCCCAATATCTATCTTCTTTGCCTGGATATTGTTCTGGCATTGGATTATTAACTAAAATAGCTTTTTCATAAAAACAAAATGCGTTATGAAGAAAATAACGTTGTTCTATATCTGAATACATATCCAATGTTTCATCTTCGGAAAAATGACTCCAGATATAACGTTTTGATATTTTTTTACCTCTATATATAGGCGTCTGATTTCCAAATACTGCTACATTTTTGTTTTTAAAATGCATTACAACTCGTTCAAGATTCATGTTAGTAATCTGAGCATGAGCTGACAATACTAAAATATAATCATTAGAACATTGTTTAACACCCATATTAATTGATTTGCCAGGCGTATAGTCGTCAATTGATATAATTTTAATTGTAGTTCGATCTTTAAATAAATTGACAATTTCTAATGAATCATCAGTAGATTTATTATCTACTATTATAATTTCTGGTTTTTTGAAATGATCTAAACAAGATTGAATAGCAAATCCTATAAACTCAGCCTCGTTTCTATTTCTTATAATAATGCTAATATTATCCATCGAATCTACCTGTATAAATTTTTCTTGACTCTGTTTCTACATCTTGATAATCTGGAATAAGACATGAATTCATTTCGTTTCGTAAATCAATAAATCTTCTTAATCTAGCAATATCATGTGGTAAACAAGCAAATTTATTGTCTCGACCTGGTAAACTTTGATCTGTTGTGAAATGTTTTTCTATTACAGTTACACCATGCTCTAGAGCAATTATTGCAGAATCAACTCCTTGCATATGATCAGAATATCCATATTGTTGATTATCTGTTTGTTGACCCAACATTGTTTGTATCAAATTAATTCTATTTAGATTTGCATTTTTTGCTTCTAATGGATATGTAGAAACACAATGCATTGGTACTAATTTTCCAGACGTTCTTTCTTTAATTGTAAAACAATTTATAGTTTTTAAAATTTCGTCTTTAGTAGCCGTTCCAAATGATATGAATATTTTATCAAATCGGGTTCTACAATAATTAATAAGTTCTGTGTTTCGACATTCAAATGATGGAATCTTTACGCATTCGGTTTGAACTTCGGATAATAATTTTGCGTCTGGAATAGAAAATACAGATGACATAAACTGTATGCCTTCTTTATCGCAGATTTCTTTTAATTTAAAGTGATCACCTTTTGATAATTCAGCTTTTTCGTAAATTTGACGTCTTCCGTCTTTATCCCATGGGCCTGACTTTAATCTGTCGACAGACCAAGTTTGAAATTTAGCATAATCTGCTCCAGACTTTGCTGCAGCGTAAATCATTTTTTCAGCTAGAGACATATCTCCCATATGATTCCATCCAATTTCTGCTATAATTTTTATTTTTTTCATAGTCGTTCTTTTGCTCGTTCTAAATCTTGTTGGTAATGTATATCGGTTGCATCGTCTTTTATACATCCTATTCTTTTTGAAACATTACTGTTTAGTAAATGATTATATTTAAAAATTCTAACAGATCCACTCCGTTTAAATGATGGCTCAATTGTAATCAAATCGTCGTAGTTATTATCTATCATATAATCTACACAATAATCAAAAGTATGTTCTCTATCTGGGTGATCGGGTTGTAAACAAACTATTAGATCATATTTAGTTGTGATATTTTTTAATATGTCAATATATACGTCAGTTACCTCTGCATCCTTAAGTAAATGAGTTGGCCGTTCTTTAAACTCTACTTGGTTATCTAATGCTATTTTTAATACTTCATCACTCTCTGATGAAACTATAATTTCAGGATTATATTTACTTTGTTTAGCATAATCAATTGAATATTCAACTAATGTTTTACCTTTAATTTTTTGTATATTTTTTTTAGGTAATCTAGTTGAATCTGTTTTTGCTGGTATTATTGTTAATATCTTCATAATTTATTTATAGCCCATTTATATGCTCTGGTTTGACCTTCGATCGTCATTCCACCAGTATGTGGTGTAACTATTATATTTTCTCCTTGATTCATTGCTTGTATAATAGGAGATGCTTGTAAGTCGTCAAATTCATTTTCAACTACATCTGCACCATAACCTGATATAACTTTATTTTCCAATGCTTCTACAATATCTTTTTCGTTAACTATTTCACCTCTACTGGTATTAATAATATATGGAGATTTTTTACTATATCCAAGTAATTCTTTATTAATCATGTACTTCGTTTCTGGAGTTACATGTACATGTAATGATATAACATCACATTGTTCAAACATAGTTGTTAACTCACAATAAGTATTAAGTAAAAATGCATCATCCATATCTTCCCGTTTATATGGATCATATACTTTTACATCAGCCCCAAATGCTTTGCAATAATCATGCATCATTTTTCCAAGTCTACCATACCCAACGATACCAATTGTTAATGATTTAACTTCTCGTCCTATAAATGGTACATAGTCCCAATTATATTCAGAAACATGTTGTTTGCTTTGCGGTATACTTCGTAACAATGACATCATTAATCCGAATGCTAATTCAGATGTTGATGGTAACTGTTTAATTAATTCATAATCTTTAGTTAAAGACAAAATTTTAATGTTTTGTTTTTTACAATATTCAACGTCGATATGATTCATACCAGTTGAACATGTATTAATTAAGTTAACATTGGTTCCTTGTAGAAGCTCTTCATCAATTTTATATGTTTGTTGATTAGGATTACAAACTATAGTATCAATATTACGTTTTAATAGTAAATTTCTAACTTGTTCTTTTGATGATTCTTCACGAAGATATAACTCGTTACTTTTATTTATAAGTAATTGTACGATTCCGTCTAAATGAAATACTGGGGTTATTACTGCTATTTTCATTTTTTATTTTGTATGTTTAAACAAATTTCCTGAATTACTTCGTTTGTGTTTTTTCTAATTTTATAATCTAGCAATTTTTCTGCCTTTGTAATATTAGCAAATCTAACTAATATTTCTTGATAATTTCCAAATATTTTTTCAGCTGGGACAAATATTATGTCTGATTGATTTTTAAAATAATTATTAATATATTCTGCAGTGTATTTTACTGTAGTTTGTTCATTGGTTCCTAAATTTATAATTTCACCATTTGTAGTTTGTTGATTATTTAAAATACTTACAAATCCAGCTGCTATATCATTTGCGTGAGAAATTGATCTAGTTTGCAATCCATCACCATGTATTACAATGTCTTTACCTTGAGATGATAATTTAGCAAATAATGGAATATGTCCTCCACTCCATGTTGTCGAAGACCGTTTTGAAGCACACCCAAAGATACGTATTACGGTGCACTCTAATCCTTGTTGCTGAAAGGTATTTAGTATGTGTTGTTCACTATACCATTTTGATAAAGCATATGAATATCGTACGTTAGTGGGGGCGCCCATTGTTATGTTATCGTCTTCGCAAAATGTTTTTGAATTTCCATATATATCACTAGTAGATGCAAATATAAATTTAGTTTTATGTTGTAAACAACGTTGAACTAATAACTTAGTCATATGATAATTTGTATCTAATATGTCTGCAGATAATACACTACCATCCCATGCTTTTTTTAACGATGCAAAATGATATATAATATCATATTTTGTTTTATAGTTTTCAATGTTTTCTACTTTGTCATGTATAAATTTAAAATTTTTGTTTTTTATAGCATCTGACAAGTTATCTAGCCTTCCATATGATAAGTCGTCAATACCATCAACCATATGTCCTGCTTCAAGCAATAAATCTGTTGTATGACTTCCTATCAGCCCGGCAGCTCCTGTTACTAATATTTTTTTCATATGTTAACACTTTTTAATGGTCCATTATTTACATTGTGATTAAAAAATTCTAAAATAAGAGTATTTGCATAATGTTGCTCTATTACATCAGAATATTTATGAACATTTTCATAATGCCATCCCCATCTGTCTTTCCATGCTTTAAAGTTAGAATATTCACCAAAGTGATAATCGTTTCCTTGTATCGCTCCCTGTGCTGAATTTTTATTTATGTTGTATTTTTCTTTTAATGATTGATTGTTTAAACAATATAAATCTGGTAATATTAAACATGGTTTATTTTTATGATTGAATTGCATAGCAATATCAGGTAACCATAAGTGAAAATGATATTGATTTGTTGCAATTATATGTTTATTCCAATTTGAAACATTTATTCCAACGGCTGCCCACATCGGAAACTCTACAATAAATGGAGTTCTCCATACTTCTTGTTTTAGTAATTCTGTTTGCCGCTTTGTACATAACCAACGTTTAGAATTATTTCGAATTGACAAATGACACATTCCTATCATTCCTAGCGGAGACTCTCCTCGATCGAATTGCTGTAAACTATTTGATGTGTAGTTACCATGATCTAAAACATTGAATCCAACTATACCAAAGTCATTGAGTTTATCACTTTGTATATATTTGTCTAACTTCGAAAAAAAGTTTTTTGATATAGGGTATATATCATGTTGAAAACAAACTACCCATTTACAGTTAGGACGATTTTCATTAACAAAGTCTATAAGTGTTTGAGTAGCCATTTGTACACCTCTATCTTTGTTCTTTAGAAAAACAACATCATGTTGTTTGCAAATAGCTTCACCTTTATTTAATTCATCAACAGAAGAATTGTCATCAACATTGATAAATTCAAAACCTTCGGTATTAATGTTTTTCAATACCTCATTTTCTAACATATCATAATTGTTTCTTGAAGATACATATATGATAATACTATCACGCTTCATTTAATACATACCTTTAAAAGATTCTACATAGTTAGTAATATTTTGTTTAGGTTGATAGCCAAAATTTTGTGTAGCTGATATATCTGCTAATGTAATTCTAGCTTCACCTGGTCGTGCTGGAATATATGTAGTGTCATCGCTAAACATAGCAGCAATTTCATTTATAGAATAATTTGTTCCGGTACCTAGGTTATAAACTTCTCCAGTATGAGTATGTTTACTCAAACATATCAATCCGTCACAAATATCATATACATGAGTAAAGTCTCTTCGTTGTTCTCCATCACCTGTTATAGTTAATGATTTGCCATTTGAATACTGTCTTTCAAAGATACCTATAATAGTTGCATATGTTCCTTCGGTTGGATGTCGATCTCCATATACATTAAAAAATCTAGCACTCACCGTTGATATATTATATACTTCAGAATACATTTTCAACGTTTCTTCACCAGTCCATTTTGCAAATGCATATGGATTTAATTTTGGTCCACCATATGCGGAACTACTAGCAGCATATATAATTTTTGCATTACATCTCCTTGCTAATTCACAAACATTAACAGTACCCATTATATTGGACTGAAAATAACGTATTGGATCTTTAAATGATGGTTGAATTCTTGCAAGAGCTGCTAAATGAAAAATTAAATCAAAATTTAAATCTTCATATTTAACATTATCTAAGTTGTTAATATCATCAATAATGTATTTAACATTTTTATGTTTGTTGTTTCTACTGCTAGATTGTGAAGACAAATTATCAATAACAGTTATTTCATAATCTGTTGTTTGTAATAATCGTTTTACTAAGTTATATCCAATAAAACCTAAACCTCCGGTAACTAATACTCGTTTTTTCATTTATAATCCTTCGTATAATTTATTTTGTCGTTCTTGTCGATCAATTGTTTTGTCGTGACGTAAACACCACTGCTCTTCAGTTGGAAGATATGACA
>Ga0208767_1001590_pt1 | contig 17791 bp, 29 predicted proteins | sample VirMetDEL_Mar_21_FD_184514 | JGI IMG/M metagenome (GOLD analysis project Ga0208767, IMG submission 184514) | Aqueous microbial communities from the Delaware River and Bay under freshwater to marine salinity gradient to study organic matter... | ecosystem: Environmental > Aquatic > Marine >... | reverse complement strand
CTGCTGTTAGAACTATAGCTCTATTCATTCTAATATAAGTATTAACGGTAGTAACTGCTGTTTGACCATTTAAAATTATAGTTTCACTAGCTTCATTATAACTTGCATCTAATCCAGAAATTAAAACGGTTCTTGCACCTGTTCCAGCAGAAGTATCATTTACATCAGAACTAGACACAGTCATAGTTGATGCACTTGGTGGATAAGAGTAAAGTCCTCCTTGTTGCCAAATAGTTTCCATACTATTTCCAACAACTGCATTTTGTCCGAATTTATAGACTTGTTTGTAGCTAGGAGATAAAGCTCCACTAGAAACATTAAGATCAAAAGGGTGTTCAAAGTTTACATTATTACAAGACATTATGAATGATTACTCCCTATAAACCAAGTAAACCTTTGAGTTTTCTCGTCCTCTTCTTTTTGGTAGTTCGTATTTAATTGATTCTGTAAACTTTCTAAAGCTAATTGAATTTGTCTAAATGCATCAGGAGTATATTCCTGCGGCGGTTCAGGTAAAAACACTTGTACTTTAGCCATTATCTTCTTCCGTCTTGTTGTATGTCTACTCTAAATACTCCATAACGCCATCTTTCATTAATAGCGTCGTTTTCAATTTTTACAGAAGCTAATCTTGATCTAGCTCTTGTATCTACTTTATCAGTACTGGAGTTTACTGTAAAGGGTCCTAATGTAGAACTTGTTTGTACATCTGCAGGGTATCGTCTTAGTAATATAGTTACTTTAGCATTACCTTGTAAATCTTTAAAGTCTGGTATAAATCTTTTAATCTTCATAAAGTATTCACCATCTCCACCTTCATCTAAATCAAAATCTCCTGATTCAATATATGCAGGTATAGCGTTTACAACGTTACCGTTGTCTAATACTTCATTAACACCAACTTCTTGATTAAATACATAAGAAGCACCATTTGATATACCGTTAATGGTTGGACTAGTTGGAGCGGTATTAAGATCAAATTTAGTTGCCATAGGGTCTTCAAAAACATGAGCATCTTCGTAAGCAGTTCTAGCTAGCGAACCTGTTGTCCACACCTGATCTCCGTAATTATATGTAACACATCTATTAACATAATTAGAATTGAATGTTGGATAAAACCAAGTAATTTCTTGGTATAGACTATTGTGTGTTCCATAAGTTAATTCAGAACCCGATGCAAAATTAAATCCTTGATTATCTGCTGTTGTAGTAAAAACAAAATCTTCTACTAAAGAACCCATTGATTTAACTGTACCATCAAATACAAAGAAACCACCTGAATCTCCCATCCAGAATACTGCACCATTTGCATATACAATAGAATGCTGACCAATACATCCGCAGTTAGAACCTACTTGTCTAATACTAAATGTATAAGGAGCTCCTATAAACTGCATTAAATACGCTGAAGTATCTGTTAAAATTAAAATATAATCCTTACCTTTTGCAGCACCAATAATCTTTGTTCCTGAGTCTATTCTAAATGTTCCAGCTGTATTTGTAGAAGTTGGAGCATAATCGTTAATGTTTTCTTGGTCAGAAAATCTAATGAACATTTTATCTTGAGTAGTAGGACTACCAATTGTGGTTTCAGTGCCTAAAAATATTAAATGTCTATCTCTGTCAGATACTAAAGTCATTACCGTTTTTGTAGGTGCATTAGCAACTAGTGTTGCTCTTGTTGAAACACCAGCACCAGCATTAGGATCCCATTGAAAAGTTTTACCGTTTTTTACAGTGGCAATTAATAGTTCTCCGTAGTTATCTAAAGACCATGAACCAGGATCTAAAACTGCATTAGAAGAAGTTCGTGGTGTTCCCCAAGTAGAGGCTGACCATGTTCCTGTACCCCATCCAAATCCAAAAGCTTGAAGCAAAGGTCCTATTTTATAATAAGGTAATGTATCTAATGTTCCGTCATTTGTGGCTCCTGTGCCTGTTTCGGCAGAAGCCATTTCAATTGTAAAAGTAGTAGTTGTTGGTATTGATTGTACTTCATAAAGTACATCATCAAAATCAGACGCTACATAATCTGTTTGTCCTGCTGTAAATGAACCTGCATTATCAAATGTTGTTATATCTCCTACTTCAAGATTGTGAGCAGAAGGTGTAGTAATAGTAACTGTCCGTGATCCGTTAGTCGTGGTAATGTCAGCACCGCTCACGGCTATATCAGTATCTAAAGGGGTAATATCGTAAAAAGCATCTCCATTATAGATATACAAAATTTTATTTGTACCCATCGCCATATATCTTCTTCCACCTAAATCAGCCCATGAATGCATATCACGAACTGCCCCTACTAGTGTGTTAGATAAAACTTGTTCCCAACCACCTATTTTTTCAGGTGAACCATATCTAAAACGCACATTATCTCCATCAACCCATTGACCTTCGGCTTGAGAATCTGTGGCTTGTTTATTGAATCCTGGTGCAAATTGTACTTTTCTAAGTGGCATGGCCCTATTATACCTTAAATACTGTGCTTTATAAACTTAACCAAATCTTAATTCGTCTACACCATTAGTGGTTAAATCACCTTTTAAAAATGTATTAAATGCTATACAATAACGTGGGTTTTCTGAAAGAGACACAGGCACACTGTGCCTTAGATTTGAAGGAAACAATACCAATAAGTTAGCTTTAACTTTTACCGCATATTCTTCAGAGTTATAATCATTATATTTTTTATATTTTAAAGCAATCACAGGACTCATAACATTAGATATGTTATTAGAAGCTTTATGGAATATTAGATTACCCGACATTTTAGGAACTTCTATATAATATATACCACTGATAATGCTATTAGCGTGGCTATGTTCATGAGCATAATGACCTTTATCATGTTTCATCAACCAAGAGTTTGTAATATATAATTGAATATCATTAGCAACCTGAAGTACATTGTTTTTATACGTATGTATGTGTTTATCTATTTGTTCTTTTATAGAAGAAAGTTGCTTTTGATGTAAGACGTGTTTGTCATTGGACATTAATCCATTTTTAAACTGTACATCACTTAAAGGAATATTTTGTAAATAGCTTTTTTCATCTTGTTTTATTTTAAAGGAGGCTTTATATATTGGAGTACTAAATAAATTAAGTACACTATCTTTCGACATAATTAAAGTTTATAACCACTCTCACTCTTTCATCAGTGCAAGTTGTTCCTGTATGTTCTAGATCGTTATTAAATATGACTAGTTTGTTTTGTTTACTTATTATCTTCTTTTTATCTTTTTTAAATCTAGTGTAACCATTATTTGTGTTAACATAATAAATAGCTGTCTTTAATTTTTTATTATCTTTAACAGCTTGGTCTATGTGCATTCCATGCTCGATTATTTTAGGTGTTCTTACAAGAAGATTTGCTTTTATTCTTACTAAACTTAAAGGGTTTAATATCTTTATTATAGGGTCTAGCATACTCATCCAGTCAGAATTGACACCATAGTTTCTGTAAAAATGATGTAAGAACTGAATATGTCCATCATATACTTTACTAACACCATCGTTAAAGAACCAAGCAAATTCTGGACTCTGTGTCATTATTGCTTTTATAGTCTCAGAGTTCTTTTCTTCTAATGCGTTATTTATTATTTTTAAGTCTTTCATATTCTTTTGGTGATATTAAATGATGGTTTATTTTTACTTCTTCTTCACTTAAAGGTAAAAGTTGCATTATTTGCGTACCTTCTTGAATACCTTGTCTTCCAGGTTTCATGGTAATCATAAAACTTAAATCAATCTCTTTAGGCTCTTTAAAAGAGAAAGCCTTGTTTAAGAACCAAAACTTATCTACAGACTTGATCTGATTCCATAATAAAGTATTATAGTGAAACATTACATCTTTATCTGCTTTAATCAACCAAGGAGATTTTAATTCTAGTAAAATAACATTACTAAACATAAGCTCATTATAATCAATATTAGAAACAATATTTTTTAAAGCATGTTGATACTTATCATCTTCAGTTAATTGAAAAACCACATCTCCTCCAGCATCTACAGCAAGAGTCATGTCTGACCAAAGAGGTACCACGATATTGTTTTTATATATGTTTGTAAAAAAATCTAATTTTTTAGTATTTTCTGTTATCCAATTAGGTAAAGCATTTTGTTTTAGTTTATGTTTTTCATAAACTTTTGGAAAATAAGTGTAACAATCTAAATTTATCATACGTAAGTATATCCTGTGTTTCTGTAATCAACCCATGGTTTACATTCACACATATTAAACGCAGCAGTCACTCTTGGTGTTTTACCTTCATGTTTGTTTACTGAATGTTTTAACACGGGACTAAATAATACGAACTTACCTTGTTTTTCTTTTACTGTCAAATTTAATTCTGGGAAGTAAGTTCCTGGACCATTATTTGTTAAATATAAAATACCACAAAAAGCAGATACTTCTTTATGAGTATGCTCTACAGCATACTGACCTTTTTCATAACAATTACCCCAAGCATCTACAATGATAAAATCATAAGGATATATTTTATCAATCTCCTCTCTAATGTCTTTTAAAAAAGTAACAAAATCTGGATCCTTTCTAAAAAAGAAAAAGGAAGTTGTTTTGGCTACAACATTAGTATCCCCTGCTTTCATGTTTTTAGTGTTTTCTTTTATTTTATCTCTTAAAGATTTTATTATTTTAGTATTTTTATAAATACCTTCTAATAAAAAAACATCTGTTTTTATTTGTGTCTTTATCATTTTATATCTACGTTAAAAGATATTACTATCTTTTCTTTTCCGTTTTGTCTATTAGTTGAATGATTGAGATTACTTTTAAAAATTAATAATTTACCTTCTCTGCAATGATAGTTACAGTACTCATATGAAAGTTCATTAAAATTTTCTGGAGGTTGTGCCATATCATCTTCTTTGTAAAAAGTAATAAAATCATCTTCACTAGATTTAAGATAAAAAGCACCACTAAATAATGATACAGGGTGTATATGTTTTAATAAACTATCCCCCTTTTTACTTATGTTAAACCATGAATTTGTGATCTTTAAACTATCACAATACTTTTTAGAATAACCTAAATTACTTGCATAGTTCCTACAGTGGTTAAGAATATCTTCAAAAAGATTTTTGAAAAAAGCTTTAGTATGAACTTCTTCCATAAAATGAGAAGAGTTAACATCTATATGAAAAGTCTTTTTTGTGTTTTTAATTGTTTTAATTTCTTTAATATATTTAGATAGTTCTTTTTTATGTAAATCATCTACGTGATATACACTTTTTGGAAACCATTTATCTATTGTATAATTCATTATCCTCCTATATTAAATGAAATAACTATTCTTTCTTTATTGGACATATTAGGTTCAACTTTATGAAACAACCAAGACGGAAATATTAATAAGTCTTTTTCTTTTATATCAAAAGACCATGTTGGACTATTATATTTGTTAAACTTTTCCCTTTCTAAACCATGCCAAAAATGCATTAAAGACATACCAGGATGCTCAAATACAACTTTACCACATTTAACAGGAGCCTTAACATAAAATGCACCAGAAAACATTGCAAAAGGGTGGTTGTGAGTAACATTATAATCTTTGTATTTATTTGTAATAGCCCACATATTTTGAAAGAATAAGTTTTTAGATTTAAACATACATTCAGAAAAAAATTTATCCATGTTTTGTATTATTTCTTTTTTTAATTCCTCTAATGAAGGTTCTGTAAGATCAAAAAATTCAGAATGAACTCCTCCAACATTACTATTAACCACTTTACTATTTTTACTAACTTTATTAATATATTTAATTAAGGGTTTCGTATCTATGTTTGTTTGCTTAAATAACACAGGTACATTAAATAATGAATTAAATTTATGCTCCATTCAAATCCTTTGTAGGTAATCCTAAAAAATCTCTACCATCAAACTTATTTTGAAACTTACCATTAGTTTCATTGTAGTGTAGAAAAACTTGCACACAGGTATCTCCTTTAAAAGGTTCTCTCCAATGTTCTAATTCACATCCTTTGTATATAACCATATCTCCAACAGATAGATTAATAGCCTTACCTTCTATAAATATAGGCCACTTATCTCCACTTAAATTTAAAGTAGTAGATATTTCACAAGATTCTCTATCGGTATGTTTTTTTAATTCATCACCTTTTTTATATATTCTCATATAAGAATAGGTTGGGGTTAGCTTAAGTTTTGTTTTCTTTTCCATTAAAGGTTTGAGTTTTGGTAACAAACAATCCATAGCTATATCTCCATAATGATTATAAGAACCCTCTATTTGACCATCACCAAAACCTCCAAACAAATTAAATCCTGGAACTACTAGTCCTTTATCATAGACTATTTTTGCTAGTTTTCTTTTTATAAGAATGTAATCGGATAAAAAACTACACAGTTCTTTACTGACTGCTTGTTTAATAAGACAATATTTGTTTTTACTAAAACTCATTTTGAACCGCTTGTATATTAAAATGTATAAATCTAAAAGGATCTACTCCATCATCTACCATAAATTGATGGGGTACATAAGAATTAAACAATATGAACATACCAGGCTCTGGCTTATAGTATACTTTATCCATTCCTATACTAACTTCTTTCTCATTCATTAAAGGTAATTGAGACATTTGTTTAGCTTGATTAGGGTCATGGAATATAGGAAAAGAAGTTTTCTCAGAACATTTTAAAAAGTAAAATCCTGATATATGACTATTGTAGTGTATATGCGTATCATGATGTCCTCCACCGTTTTTAGCAAACTCTTGAACCCATAATTCGTTTGTTTGTAGTTTATATGCACTAAGATTATATCCTTGGGATAATAAAATATTTTTACTCATATCTAAAATGTATTTATTAAAAGAATCCATTTTTGGATCTTTCATCATTTGATCTGAATGATAAGAAAAACCATGATCGCCTACATCTCCAACAATATTATTTCTTTCATCAATTTTTAATTCAGTTTTAGCTTTTGTTTTTTTCAAATGTTTATCAGATATTTTATTTAAACTTTTTACCCAAGAATCATCTTTTAAAAGATAAATAGGAGTATTAAAATATGTTTCGCAGATTATATCTTTCATTAAATAAACGGAGCTCCTAATGACCACATAACTAAACTATATCTTGTGCCTTTTGTAACAGGTTTAACTCTATGCCACATAAAAGAAGGAAATACAACTATAGTTCCCCTTTCTTTACCTGCCTTACATATTTGTTTACTTTTGTTATCTTTAGTGTTTCTAAAATCAAATTCTAACTCACCTCCTGAATAATCTTTAGAATCACTTAATTGAACTGTTACAGAAAGTTTTCTAATTTTATTTCTGTAGTTCTCGTTTTTATGATCAGATGGATAAGGTCTAGCTCTTTGATCTGCATGCCATGTATAGAATTGGTTCTTTCCATACATAGTAAACTGCATAGTTTCACTAAAATCCCATTGAAAATTCCAACCAGCATTTTGATTAGCGGATTCAATATAAGGATGAATTAAGTTATATATCCAATCATCATTTAACCAAGTAACTGTAGAAAGCCTTGTAGATTTTTCTACTACATCTACATCTTTACTGTTTCCAACGGTTCCTTTAACTTTTGGTCGTTTTAAACCTGTTTCAATGATTTTATCACAAACTTCTTTTGATAAAGCTTTTTTAAAAAACCAATACTGTTCATTAAGTAACATTGCGTGTTACTAATTATCTTAATTCGATAATGATGTCAATTATTTGTATTGATAAGATACAATCACTATTCCTGGAAAACCAGAGCCACCTGCTCCGCCCCCACCGCCAGAATTTGCTCCCTGACCTTGGCCAGGTGTTCCTGGAGGTTTACCTGCTCTATTTGAATTTCCACATCCACCACCTGCATAGTAACTACCTGGTGATCCATTAAAACTTGGAATTTTACCTTGTCCACCATCTCCACCTTCAGATGTTGGTGCAGTTTGACCTGAAGCATTGGCTCCTCCGCCTCCGCCTCCTCGAGCATTTCCTCCCCCACAATATCTTCCGCCACCACCTGGGTTTCCTTGAGGAGGACTTACTGGAGGTTGGTTTCCTGTTGCTCCACCACCCATTTGAAAGGTAGCTCCTCCACCTGATCCTCCTGGAGAACCATTTCCAACTGGACCTGAACCTCCTCCACCAGCGTTTGCTGTATATCCAAATCCTGATGACTGGCCTCCTGGCCCACCAATTGATATTGGATAAGATGTTGCACTAATAGGTGCACATGAAAATTCTCTATAACCGCCAGCTCCTCCACCAGAACCTTCTGCGTTTGAACCAGAGTTACCTCCACCACCTACTATTAAAAAATTTGCTAAATCCCCTGTGGGACCTGTCCCTAATTTAGAAACTGTAAAAGTTCCTCCGCTTGTAAAAGTATGTATTCTAAAATCTCCAGACTCTGTGATAGAGCCTCCTGTAGCTACTATAAAGCCTTTTCCGCCGCCTCCAAATCCTCCGAAACCAGCAGCACCTGCTGCTCTAGCACCTAACAAAGGCATTACTTATACCTATAAGTTACTATAACTATTCCAGGGAATCCTGAAGCTCCTGCTCCACCTCCGCCACCAGAGTTTGCTCCCTGACCTTGACCAGGTGTTCCTGGGGGTTTTCCTGAAGTAGTTGAGTTTCCACATCCGCCACCTGCATAATAACTGCCAGGTGCTCCTGTAATAGAAGGAATTTTTCCTTGTCCACCATCTCCACCTTCAGATGTTGGTGCTGGCTGTCCTGCTGCGTTAGCTCCTCCGCCACCGCCGCCTCTAGCGTTTCCTCCACCACAAATTCTTCCTGTTCCTCCTGGATTTCCTTGAGGGGGACTTACTGGAGGTTGATTACCTGATGCGGCTCCTCCACCGTTAAATCCTGCTCCTCCACCTGAACCTCCTGGTTGTCCACCAGTAAACTGAGATCCACCTTGTCCTCCACGATTTGAAGTAAAACCAAATCCTGATGATTCACCACCAGGGCCTCCAACTGATATTGGATAACTACTTGCACTGATAGGCTGACATGAAAATTCTCTAAAACCACCTGCACCTGCTCCAGCTCCTTCGGAGTTTGTACCTGAGTTACCACCACCAGCAACAATTAAAAAATTAGCTAAGTCTCCTGTGGGACCTGTTCCCAATTTAGAAACAGCAAATGTACCACCACTAGTAAAAGTATGTATTCTAAAATCTCCAGATTCTGTTATTGTTCCACCTGTGGCTGTGATAAAACCTTTTCCACCACCGCCGAAACCTCCAAAACCTGCTGTTCCCGCTGCTCTAGCACCTACTAAAGGCATGATTAAATCTCCTCATTTGTTGTGGAATCTACCCATCTACCGTCCCCTGTAACATAGTCTGTATAATCCCATACAGCATTTACATTATCGGGTTTTGGAATAGGGGGTATCCACTTAAAATTTGTATCTTCAATCCAAGTAGTATGTGGTCTAGTTTTTCTAAAAGCATCATTTACAGGATCGTAAATGTCACCAACTGCAGCTCTGTTATACCTTATTGCTCCATCTGGATCACATTTTTTATATGTGCAATTTGGATGGTCTGCATCAAACAATGCATGGCAAAAAGCTTCGCCTTCTGCTTCTGTAGGTGCATCTGAATCAGCAATATGTTGAACATCAATTACATTATTGTTAACGTTTAGTCTTGCAAAATCAGCCATATCTTACCTTTTAATAATATTATGCATACTGTTGTAAAGAAGCAAATGCAGAAAAAGTCGCTGCACCTGTTTTAAACACAGTGTACGTATATACATCAACAGAGTTAGTATTTCCTCCTGAAGGAGCTGTACCGCCCTGCCATTCTGGAGTTATAGAGGCTCCATCAACTTGAACAGCTGAATTGTAATATGCTGTACCTCCATTTGTCACTAAATGAGCAATTGTAATTGACTCACCTGTGTCCATAATTGAATCTAAAGAATTTGTACCATCTCCTCTGATATTTAATGTCCAGTTTCCTGAAGCATTTGAAGTATAGTATAAAACAGCTTGTGTTGTAACATCATAGTTTACAGTGCCTGAAGCAGCTGTAGCTGTTACAGTTGCTTTTTCAGCAACGTGTTCAATTTTACCAGCACCATTTAATGTTACTCTGCCAATACCTTTTGGAGTTAAATTTAGATCAATGTTTGTGTCATCACCTGTTGCTGAAACTTCAGGAGCATTTCCTGTAGCAGCATTTGTAACAGTGAATTCATTTACTGCAGAAGCAGTAGTCGCAAACTTGATTTGTTCTAAATCATTTTCATCATTAATAGAGTTTCCGCCATCAATTAGAATGTTGTTACCGTTTGCATCTAAATCACCACCTAATTGAGGTGTAGTATCTTCCGAAACATTTGCTAAAAAGAAAACATCATTAATATTTGTACCATCAGAATATACTAAAATAGTTTTACCTTCTGGAATAGTAACACCTGTTCCTGAAACAGTTTTAATAGTTAAAGTGTTTCCTGATCTTGTAGTATTGTCTGCAACAATGTAAGTTTTTTCAACTCCATCTGGAACATTAACTACTCTTGTTCCTGCTAGTGTTCCTGTTAAAGATAACACCATGTTTCTAGCATTAGACAACGCAGCATTATCCATAGTTAAAGTTACATCTGCTGATGCAACATCAATAGCTTCATAACCTGCAATTGCTTGTTGTATTAAATTTAAATTTGTATTTGTTTTATCGCCCCATGTACCAGAGTTTTCCCCTGTTACCATAAGCTCTAGTTTTAAGTCTGTAGAATAACTTGATGCCATATATAACTCCTAATATTCAATAATTTTAATCTTAAGCTGCCGCTTTGTCAACCACACTCCAAGTAGTACTTGCATTTGGATCAACTACAGCCCATGCATTTACACCCATTGTACCACTAGTTACAGTAGCTTCCAAGCCTGTAGGTATAATTAATTGACTTATTCCAGCAAGCACATCTCCCTGCTCTGAAGTTAATAATTGACCCGTAATCTCTACCGTAACATCTGAAAAGGCATTTTCATTACCTAATAAAGACTCTAATTCTTGACCAGTTAGTGATAAATTTGCATCTGCAGTAATACTTACATTAGCTGCTGTAGTATTAATGTCTTCTCCTGTAACAGGAACATCAATAGAAGGTGTTAATACTGTATCTGCTCCTATCGCAATATCTGTACCAACAGATTGTCCCCATTCTCCATTACCCCAAGCTTCATTACCCCAAGGTTGTGCTGAAGCTGTTCTAACTTGTACTTCTACAACTTCTCCACCAAACGCTTCTCCAATATCGAATCTTGCAATAGTTACTCCTGGAGCATCATCTACTATATTTGTAGATCCATTTGCACCATCCATGTGTAACAAGAATGTTGTATTTGAATCTGGTACAAACGCTCCTGTAGGTTCGGTGAAACTTGAACCTCCGTATCTTGCAATATTTGATAATCTAAATTCATCAATGTAACCATTAAAATCACCAAAGCCATTTTCACCAATACTGAATCGACCATTATCTTGTTTATTACTTGTAGTAGCTGTATCTTCTAAAGTTCCGTTTTTATATAATCTGTGAGTGTTTCCTTGTCTTTCATAAGACAACATAGTCCATTCATTTGCATTAACAGTAACTGAACTACTTATGATTGTTGATGGATTTACAGTCCAATAAACTGTGCTACCTAATAAATAAGATTGTTCTGTTGTACTTGTTCCTGATTGCCAAATACCTTTGTAACCTGAAACACTACTTGGTCTGATCCAAACATCAACTGTAAAATCACCAGAGCTTAAATCAACATTTGAATTAGATTCTACATAATCATTTGTACCATCTAATAATAAAGATGCTGTTCCAAATTTAGCTTGAGCTGTAGATAATTGTGCTTGGTTATATGCAGTAAACTCAACTGAGTTTTCAGATCCATTAGTTACTAAATATTTAGCTTCGTATTCTAATTGACCTGTGCTTCCTGTTAACTCTTGTCCTGTAACATCTATATTAGCTGTACCGATTAAAGTAGGATCACCTGTTTCTGCAGTAGCCTCAGAACCTGTAGTATTGACTGATGCTGAAGCCGTAACAGTTCCAACACCACTAGTAATAGTCATACCGATGCCTGTAACCATTGCATCTGGTGCAGGGTCAACGGTTCCTTCACTTATAGATAATTGATTTGAAGTTAATTCTATATTTGCGGTACCAACTAATGTAGGTTGAGCAGCAATAATTGTAGTACCGTCTCCTACACCCCATTGACCATTACCCCAAACTTCATTGCCCCAAGGGTCATTTGAAGGTGAGGTTAGTTCTACTGTTACAAGTTCTCCAGCAAAAACTCCATCTGTATCAGATGTTAATTCTTCACCTGTTGCAATTAGTGATACTGAAGTTCCTGCAACAACTCCATCTGTATTAGATGTTAATTCTTGTCCTGTTGTATTAGTATTAGCATCTGCAGTAATACTGACGTCTTCAGTATTAGACGTCATTTCAATACCTGTTTGAATAATATCTGGGTTAGCTAAATCTCCCCATTCACCTGCACCCCAAGTTAATCCACCCCAACCAATATTTATTTCATTGGTTACAGTTACTGATGCTAGTGTTGTATTTAATTGTTGACCTTGTGGAAGAACAGAACCACCAATACCCCATGCTTCTTCTCCCCAATTTTTTCTACCCCAACCTTTGTTAAGGATAGCTTCTACTGATTCGTTGCCTAATGTTAATGTAAGTTCTTGACCTGTTAATGAGACGGTAACATCGGTTAGTTCACCCCATTCATTAATACCCCATTGCTTACCACCCCAACCTTGTTCTGGATAAGCTAATAAAGTTCCTGTTGTTAAAGATAAAGTATTACTACTTGGGGTGATTGTGTTTAAATCACTCTCCCATGAGTTGGAACCCCATGTATTTGTACCCCAAGTAGTTGCCATTCATATTCCTGCTCGTTATTAAGCGATTCTTAATATAGCAGCGGAAGATGTAAATGCTGGAAACTGAATAGTGAAAGTTCCACTAGTTGCAGTTTTGTCTGATCCAAAATCTAACACGCATACCGCTTTATTAGATTCACTTGTATTGTAAATTAATGCTCCTCTAGCTGTTAAAGTAACACCTGTGAAAGATAAATCCGCAAAACCAACAATTGCTACACCTGTGTCTAGAGCTGTTTGTTGAGATTGTAGAGTTCCACCACCTTGAGTGTACTCTCCTGAATCACCAACTTGTCCACCTGTACTGTCGCCAGGATATGCTGTTGTTGCTGCTGATAAGTTTGCTGTGTTTTCGTATAAAGCTAACTTAAATTCGTCTCCACCACTTTCAAAATCGTGAATACCTTCTAATATTTCTTGTTTGAATGAATTACAAACTGCTTGTGCTATTGCCATAATAATTACTCCTTATAATTTTAATTACTTTTGTCAGGAGATGGTGCCTGAACTATTATTCTAGGTGTACCATCCTGATACTCGTCTCTACGTCTTCTGCCTACTTGCTCCAACGCAAAACCTTGCATAGCTACATTATACTTGTCTGAATACAATTTGTACATATCTAAGGGTCCTTTTAAAAAACCATATGCCTCTACTAAAGTTCCGTACAATAGTAACTCAGGTGCATTATCTGATAGATAGGTAGTTGTATTTGTAGCTGATAGATGATCAGGAGTATAAATATAGCTTAATTGTACGTTGTAGGCTTGATCTGGAGTAGGAGCCATCAAAATAGTTGTCTCTTTCCACATCGCATAGTATTTAGGCACTCCTGTAGCTCCTGTTGAATTATATTCAAATATGAAGCTAGTATCTTTAGGTTCTACGTATTCTTTGGTTGTAGGAGACTGATTAGAATCCTCTACTAAAAATGATCTAACAATAATTGCTCTTCTAGTGGAGGTTAATCCAGAACTAGATGTAGCATTAGGTAAATCTAAATAAGGTGTATTTGCTATAAGTGAAGCTGTTGCATATTCTCTAGCGTAATCTGCATCTACTTCTCTAAAAATCTTTAATTCGGTATCTCTAATAAAGTCTTCGATAATAGAATCAGTTAAAACATTTGAATCTACTTCTGTATAATCTCTAACTTTTTGTAATAATTCTGCGTATGTCATATTATGTAATTACTATTGTAACACCTCCTATAGATATTCCCGCTTGTCTTTTAACATTTTCTTCATCGGGAGATGTACCAGGTTGCATACCATTAGATAAGTATTGTCCAGGCCAGTATTGTAAATCAAGTGATGCAGTAATACTAGTTCCTCTTGATGTATCAGGTCTAGCTTTTTTTAAAGCTTGAGGATCGGCAGCATGATATTTAGGATCTAATTGCGGATGCTTTTTCTCAAACTCCGAATAATGGACAATGGAACCATTCCATTCTTTTACCATTTCTTGATAAGGAAACTGCATTCCTGATCGATCAGATATTGATAAAGCTCTACTACCTTTTGCAAATCTTCCCATAATTTATCCTTGTGGAAAATAACTTTCTGGAGTTATAAATAAACTTGTTCTAGAACCATCTTCATCTAAGGCTCTTTTCATTTCATCTTCGTAAGACATTTTTAAAATTTCCATTCTTTCTGGAGAACGTTTCATAGCTAAATAATAAGCTAATCCAGAAATCATGCATGGAATAAATCTATAAGATACATCTGCAGTGTTTGTATAAGCACCTGCATCTTCTATTCTATTAATAGAATAGTATTTTAAATAAGTATACGTAGATAAATCTGGCGTTTGATATAAATAAATAATTGGTGTTGTCTGCCTATCTACATAATATTGAGAAGGCTGTCCTTGAACACCTTTGTTTGGTAAAGCGGCATAAGCTGATCTATCGATTTTAGATAAAGTTAAGTCATTAGTGGTTGTTCCAGGAGTTCCTCCTGCAGTTGAGATATAAGCTTCTAATACATCACTAACATTCGTTGGTACTGTATAGTTTGCCTGACCTGCAACTAAAGCAACTTCATTTAAAGCTACTTTCCATAAATGCACACCTCTATTACCCCATTCTGAAAATAAAATATTTAAACTTCTTCTAGCTGATTTAATATCATGACCAGAATTAATTCTCATACCTATTCTCTCATAGGCATCTTCTACTATCTCATCGATAGATAAATCAAAAGATGTTGTGCCGCTTGTAGCCATTATTTATCTTTTTTCTTTTTCTTCTTATCCTTTTTTTTCTTCATCTCTTTACCGTATTTAGCTTTTTCGGTTTTAAGAGAAGACATTCTAGCATAAGCATTTCCGCCACCTGGCATAGTTTTCATCATAGTTTTTCTCCTTATATTAAATCTTTATAATAGTTTTGTTGTATAGACTTAGTATACACTAAACCGCCTGAATTTTTTTCTTCTACTTCTTCTTTTTTAACAAGTGGAATAGGTTGTGTTACTTTATCTACAGGTTTTACATTTCTTGTTGTTTTATAGTCAATGTAATCTTGTGGGGTAGTTTGTTGTGCTGCCGCTATTGCCTGTGAAGGAGTTATAGGAATCATTCCTCCTACAAAAGCTGTTCTGACATTAGTTGGCTTAGGGCCAGTGTTTGGGGCTGCACGTTTTCTGGCAACAGCACTCGCCTTTTGCGACTTTGTCATCCGAGTGGCTTTTGCAAGTGGTACGCACTTTGGATATTTTCTTTTTGAAGAGCTCGCAGACTTTCGTCCACACTCTTGATAAGAACCATCTTTTTTTCTCGCTCCAATATCTACCCATTTTTCTGAAAACCATTTTTTTAAACCATTTTTACTCATCTATCAAGTCTCCATAATAACTTACAAGAGACGGATTGCTGTACGATTGACCATCCATTTCTACTTGAATAAATTTACCTTGATAAGCTTTTTTAGGACCCCAATCTTTTCTTTTCTTTCCAGATGGGTCTTTTATCTTACCAGCACATATTTTTGAAGCATAAGCGTTAGCATACGCACTAGGGTATACTTTAAATTTTCTTTTAGCGGCCGCTTTGCCTCGACTACATAACTTCGTCATTTTTAAGCCTCTTACGGTTGTACAACTTCTTGGATTGTACCATTTTTGGCTTAAACAGTAAATGTCCTAGAATTCTTTTTATTGGATTTTTTAACTTGAAGCTTCTTTTTCTTTTGTTTCTTTGCACCACGTAATTTACCATCTATTTGCTGTGTCATTTGAGATCTACCTATTGTCATACTAAATCCTTTGCTTTTCCTATAATTGGTTTATATTTAGTTCTACCATCTTCTTTAAAAGCTCTCAAGAATTGTTTTCTACCTTTTTCAGGAACATAACTACAATGCACCCACCCGCTGTTGGGCTCTCCTGGTACATAAAATTCTAAAATCATTTGATCAAAATCTAAATTTTTATAAATCCAATCTGCAACTTCAGCATTGTCTTTACCTGGACATTCAAAGTCACAAGCCTCTGCTTTTGTATGTTGACTAGTAATTGAACTATTTATTTTAAGACAAAGATCAGGAGATCTAAATCCACTGGTCACGGTTACAGGGCCGAAGTGATCCCGTACGGGTTGTAAAATATTTTCACAAAGTAATTTTAATTTTTCAATTTGATTAGCATTAGGATTGTTATCAACACTTAATCGTATTGCCGTATCCGATTTAATTAATTCTTGTAAAGTAAAGTTTCTTGAAAGGTTCATTATTTCGGTTGAATAATTTTATCTATACTATAGCTTCCATCTACGTTCTTGTAAAGCTCGGCCTCTACTTCCCCGCACATAAATGTCTTATTTTGCATTTCCATATTTCTAGTGGCTTCTCTTTTCATCTTTAAACAAGTAGATAAACTGTCTTGTATTCTGTGTTCTACAAGCTCACCATTTATAAATAAACATAATGCAAATACTAATTTTATCATTAATGTCCCCCATTACCATTTGCAAACTTAATATCTCTTGTTGCATCCTTTAATTTTTCAATATCTTTTTTTAATTTTTCAATTTCTTTTTCATGACTAGATAACATTACACCTGTGTGTACATTTGCTTCTAACATTTTCTGCATCTTCTCTATTTGTGTTGCCTGCCATTCGAGAATCATGAACTGCTCCTGGTCAATTGGTTTTTGAACACTAGCCTCTAATAAATCTTTTTCAAACAACTGATTTTTAGTTTCTAGTTTATTGAGTCTTTCAATAACACCGAAAGCAAACCATGCTCCGACAATTATGGCTGCGATCAGACCAATTAAGTTCCTTAACGGGAGACCGATACTGGTGTTCTCATTTATTTTTATTGACATGATAGGCACTCATCAGAACTAGAATCTAATTCAGCTAATGCCTCCTCTTTACAATCCTGGCTGCAGAATTGATCCAATTCATCTTTTGGTTGAAACTCTTTTTCACACTGTTTACATTTACTCATATTAACCCCATAGCCATGCTACAAATTTTTTCCACCACTTTTTCATTTTAACCTCCTTATTTAAAACTAATATTCCTTTGTGATCGCATTTATCACAAATACATGTTCCACATTGATTACTACTAACGAAATAACCCTGTCCAACACAATGACACCTATGGCCACAAAGTTTACAATAAACCTTAGACATTAAATGCCCTGTAGTCTAGGATCGTTTGAAGTAATATTTTTTACAGCTTTAGGTCTAGCAATGGATTCTTTGCTTCTCTTTCTAAGAATAGCTAATGCAGATTCCTGCTTTCTTTTACTGTCTATCTCTTTTTTTAAATCCCATTTAAAATTCATAATTAATCCTTTTTATCAATTATATCATAAAACATTCTGTCAGTATCTTC
>Ga0208767_1001581_pt1 | contig 17874 bp, 14 predicted proteins | sample VirMetDEL_Mar_21_FD_184514 | JGI IMG/M metagenome (GOLD analysis project Ga0208767, IMG submission 184514) | Aqueous microbial communities from the Delaware River and Bay under freshwater to marine salinity gradient to study organic matter... | ecosystem: Environmental > Aquatic > Marine >... | reverse complement strand
GGAATTAAATAATCTCCAGTCCCATCAAGCTCTATTGCACCTGTGCCGTACTTCACAGTGGTTGTATCAACCTGTGCGTTACCGACAGTCTCTATGACGTTACGGCCAGTGGCGTCAAGGATGGATGCGTTGGTGAAGTTGAGGAGGGCTGACGTGTTTGGTACTACGTTTAATGGTGCTGTTGGTACTGTTGCGGATGTAACTCCAACGCCTTTTTCTATACGAAAATCGGATAAATAACATTCAGCAGTTGCAGTCCCGCTAAATACTCTACCGATATTAAATGTAGATTTGCTTATGCTTATAGTTGGCGTGTGAGTTTTATCTACTACGCCGTTGATAAACGTACGATGAACTCCATTCGCACGGCTAACTAAAACGTGCGTCCAAGCATACAGAGGAACTTTGCCGGGTGTTCCAGTGAGTACTGGGTCTCCATAAACCCAAGAATCTATTCGCCCATCTGTGCTTCTAGTTAAATACCAAGATCCAGTGTTAGCACCATCGTGACTAAATATGTGGGTAGCTGTGGAGTTACTCATTGGATAAACCCACGCTTGAACAGTAAAGTCACCTGTTCCAAACTGGAAGTCTGCATTAGCAGGTGCAGTTAAATAATCCCCAGTCCCATCAAAATACGCACTACCACCCTGCGGTGATACAGTGAAGGCATCATCAAGATACTGCTGTACGCCATAGGTAGTGACAGGTGCGAATGGGATGTTTGTAGATGCTTGAGCATCACCATTCACAGTGATGGCATGAGCGTTACCTGAGTTGTCTTGGAACACCGCATCTTGGCAGGTGAGTAGGCTAGTACCAGATACTGCTGTGAGAGGTTCTGTTGGCGGAGTAAATGCGGAAGTGTATACGGCAGTGCCTTTGACAAGCCTTGTATTTGATAAGTAGCCATAGAAACTTCTGTTGAGTGAATTGGTTGTTACAGCACCAACTTCAATCTTAGTTGTTGGGTCTGCAATAGTTCCTGAATTAGTAACTGTTGTTGCATCACTAACACCATCTACCCATAAATCAAAATCATTACCGCTTCTTGTGACTGCAAAGTGATACCACTTGCCAGTTGTTAAAGCAGTTGAGCCAGTAATCACTGTACTCCATGAACCTCCAATATATGCGAGTAGTCTTAAATTGTTGCTAGTGCTTATATCAAGACGGTATCCATTACTAGCGTCAACACCTGCGGATACTATGTTATTAAATTGTCCTGCGGTTGTCAGATAGCCAAAACTTTCAATAGTAAAGTCATTAGAGCCAACATTAAAGCTAGTATCTACTGCTGTAGATAAACCATCTCCAGACCCATCAAAGTAAACCGAACGCTCACCAAAGGGTAGATTGGTAGATGCCTGTGGGTCACCGCTGGCTGTAATCGCATGAGCATTGCCAGAGTTATCTTGGAACACTGCGTTCTGGCAGGTCAGGAGTGATGTGTTGGTGATAGCCGTGAGTGGTTCTGTAGGAGGTGTGAAGTCGGCTGTGTAGACTGATGTACCTTTGACGATACGCACGTTACTGAGAATTACATTAGGGTCTTGTGCGGCATAAGCATATCCTCCGACACCCAACAACCCAGAACCTACATAGATATCCCCTGCGCTACCTGAGAAGTATTCAACGCCATTTACATAGCTTTTGAGAGAAGCCCCATTTCTAACGACTGCAAGGTGAAACCACTCGCCCAGCGTCATTGCAGGAGTAATCTGGTGTTGTCCTGTCCAAGGGCTACCATTGTTTGAGTATAAAAAGTCTATGGTGCGGTCAGCAAATCCTTCAATGAAGTATTCAAATGTTCCGCTAGTGCCTTTACCAAGAATAACGTCAAAGTTAGCTGGGGTACTTACTAACTGCGCCCACATCTCTATCGTCCAGTTTGTTTCTGAACCAAGTTGTAAAGACGTATCACTTGGAATTGTTAGCTTGTCGCCTGTTCCATCAAACTCTACAGACCGCTCACCAAATGGAACATTCGTAGTGCGCTCAGGGTTGCCATTGACAGTGATGGTGTGGGCATTGCTTGAGTTGTCTACAAAGCCATTGGCTTGGCAAGTGAGCAGAGATGTGTTGGTGATGTCCTCTAGGGGTGCAGTCGGGACAGTGAAGTCTGTGGTGTAGAGGGCAGTGCCTTTAATGATGCGGACATTAGATATGTTTCCAGAAAAAACATCTGGCGTTCCACCAATTGGGTTACGACCAATAGTTAATCCTGAAGTTGAATCGTATAAATTGTAAACCGTTGATGTGTTTCCTACTTCAGAGCCGTTGACAAAAATTCTTGTTGTACCACTGCTTCTGCTTAACGCTACATGATACCAGTTGTTAATTGACATACCGTGTGCGGCAGTAATTGCGGCAGTTTGAGTTGACCCATTAGTTGAAACATACCAATAAATATTGGAGCCATTGATGTAAAAAATCCAACTAGCGTTATTGGAAGCCCCTATTGTTCCCCACACACCAACAATGGAACGTCCACCAGTTAAACTCTCTGGGTAAATCCACGCTTCGGCTGTAAAGTCGCCAGACTGATATAAAAACTGTGAAGAATAAGACGCAACTAATGAGTCGTCTGTTCCATCAAACTTCACACTCCCCTGATTTACGACAGACTGTGTGTATGCCGTAGTCTGTGGGAAAGGAGAGAATGGGACGACTTTGGGTGCGCCGTTTAAAGTCAATGCATAGTCGTTTGTTGAGTTATCTACAAAGCGGTTGGATTGGCAGGTGAGTAGGCTTGTGTTTGTAATTGCTGTTAATGGTGTAGTGCTAGGTGTAAACGCTGAAGTGTAAACAGCAGTGCCTTTGACGATGCGGAAGTTTGAAATATATCCATCCATCCTTTCGCCACCGCTACCGCTAGCTACAATTCCTGTGGTCAGCGTTCCACTTGAATTGTTATAATCGTAGCTTCCTATCCCGCCACCAGTGTCAGTAGTGCTTAAAACTGTACCATTTACAAATAACCTAAACGTTGTACCTTCTCTAGCCGCAACAATATGATACCAAGTATTTGTAGATAGACTTGTTGTGCCTTCAACGTACTGCGCTGCTCCGTGCCGACCAAACATAATAGTAGTAGAATTTGCTATTTTAAAATACCACTGCCCTGCCGCCGCAGTGCTTAAAGTAGTCATGGTATTTGCAAGACCTACCGAAGAAGCAAAACTTTCAACATAAACCCAACATTCAACAGTAAAGTCACCAGTACCAAACGCAAAATTGGAGTCGTTTGCTTTGCTTAAATAATTGTTGCTAGCACCATCAAAGTAATTCCCCCACTTCCCATCATCCACTGAGAATGGACTGAAGCTACCCTGAGTTACATTCCCGTTGCGTGTGATGGTGTGGCCGTTGCCTGAGACATCTCTGAAGGTATTGTTCTGTCCACCATCAGATGCACCGTCAGCGTTGAGGAGTAGGACGGTGTTCTCAAAGTTTGCGTCTGTGTCCGCACCTGCGGCGTTACCTGCAACAGCTAGGAATAACTCATTGCTCATGCTTTAACGTCCTGTCCTGCGACGTACACATGGAGAATGCTGTTGTGATAATGCAACACAAGGACATCAACAGCAGAGGCTGTCGCAGTGAGTGTAGGGGCTGTGCCTCCGACATATCGTGTGCCGCTAGGAAACGATAGGGTGTACCCAGAGGCACCAGAATCCTGTACAACGTAGAGAGCAACGGTGTGGCTGTATCCTGTTGCCTGTCCTGTTATAGATACAGTTGTGTCTTCAGTGAGGGTATGCGTAAACGTATTTGCATTTCGCACATCAATTTCTAACGTACCTCCTGAGCTAGTCAGTGAGTCTACATCTCCAGTAAAAGCGGCTGACGTATAAAGAGGGCCGCCAGTAACAAGAAGATAGCCTGAGGTAATTGAGACGTTACCACTAGAGTTCGCTGTAACAACCTTAGAAGCCTCTGAATTACCTTCAGTAGTCACATCCAATCTGTTGAGGTCTGTGACATCTCCTGTAAATCCATCAAGAGTGTTTAGCTCTGCGGCTGTAGACGTTACTCCTAGATTAGTTAAAGCGGTAGGTGCATCAGCTAGGTCAGACAGGTTATTTGCAACCTGAGCAAACTTAGCATCTGCGGCGGCTTGTGTGTAGGTATTGGCTAGACTAAAAGCACCGAAAGCAACGATGTCTACAATGTCTCCAGCGGTAGCCCCTGTAGTCAGCACCACTGTGGCACCATCAGTAGCTGTGAAGTCTGTACCAGCAAGTAGCTTAACACCATTCAGGTACACATCAACAAAACCGACATCATACGTTACGGAAAAGTCTGTCTGAGATGCAGTAGCTGTATACGTCTGACGCTCCGATGTACCATTGACAGCAGAGCCAGCCTCCGCCCACGAAGAGCCAGTCCAAACAAACATCGTATTGGATGTTGTGTTGAAGTAAAGGGCACCAGTAAGAAGAGCATCCCCATCGTTATCTACCGTAGGAACAGATGACTTAGCACCTAAGTACCTATCGTCAAATGAGTCGTAGGAGGCGGCGGCATTCGTTTCTGATGTAGCCGCATTAGACTCACTCGTTGCCGCATTGGATGCTGACGTAGCGGCGGCTGATGCACTGTTAGCCGCATCAGTTGCTGAAGTAGCGGCGGCAGTCGCACTACCTAGGATTGCGTCTACATATCCCTTACGAGTTAAGTCATCAGCAGTTGTTGGTGTCGCAGTAGACGTTGCCTTGTTAGCACCCAAGACGATGTTACCAGTCATGGTTCCACCTGAGAGACTTAACTTAGTTGCATCCTGTGTATCTACGTAGGCTTTACGTGTGAGGTCTGAGTCTGTTGTCGGTGTCGTAGATGAAGTAACTTTATTCGCACCCATAGCAATGTCACCAGTCATGGTGCCACCAGCTAGGTCTAATTTTAGATCATCCTGTGTGTCTACATATGTCTTAGTTGCCGCATCCTGTGCCGCTGTCGGATCGCCCAAGCCGGTAATCTTGTTTGTGCCCATAGCGATAGCACCTGACATGGTGCCACCTGCAAGTGGGAGTTTAGTTGCGATAGAATTGGTAATCGTAGTGGAGAAGTTTGCATCATCTCCTAACGCCGCCGCAAGCTCATTCAGAGTATCTAAAGCGGCAGGTGCTGAGTCTACAAGGTTAGAAACCTCAGTATCCACATATCCTTTTGTAGCGGCATCTGTAGACGCAGTTGGCGTACCAAGGCCAGTAACCTTGTTAGTACCCATTGCGATGTCACCAGACATTGTGCCACCACTCAGATTTAACTTGAGTGCATCGGCAGTGTCTACATAATCTTTTGGTGCGGCATCTTTTGCGTTGGATGGAGTAGCGAGGTTCTGAATGGTAGCTGTCGTGCCAGCATCCATATTGAGTGTGCCAGAGATTGTTACATCTGAAAATGTAGATGTACCCGATGAGGTCACATTACCTGTGACATTACCAGTCACGTTGCCAGTAACATTACCTGTTAGGTTACCAGTTACATTCCCTGTGACGTTACCTACCACATCCCCAGTGAACTGGGTGCTAGCTGTGATGACTGTACCTTCAACTGTCGTACCAGCGATTGCGGCAGGAGTGGTCTGACCAATTGTCGTACCATCAATTGTGCCACCAGTGAGTGTTACTGCGGCAGAGATGAGAGCATCAATGTTGGCTGTGCCGTCAATGTAGAGGTTCTTGAACTCAGCACCTACTGCACCTAAGTCAATATCATCATCGGTGACAGGAACAATTGCGCCATCTTGGACACGAAGCTGTTCAACTGCCGCACCAGCAATTTCAACAAAGAAGGAGATTCTATTATTAGTCTCATCTACAAATACTTTGTTAAACCCTTGCTCGCCAGCAATCGTTGTAATGTATGCGCCATTACCTGCTGAGCCATCATGAGTGTGTCCTGTTCCCGCTGTAAACGCATCACGGAGAGCATTGAATTCAGCGTTAAGGGGTGCGGCCTTTACTACCTCACCGGAAATAATATCTGCTACGGATTGTCTAGTATATCCCGCCATTTACCTGCGATCTCCATATCCAAACAGTAGTACGAATCCTTGGATTGCGTGACTAGCATTTGTATCGTTGGTTACGTATTTAATTGCAATTGATTGCCCTGATCCCGCAAAGGATGTTTTCTCAACGGGGGATGGATTACCATCAAATATCGCCCCTGAGTCATATGTTGCTTCGTTGTAGAATGCCGCCGCACCACGTGTTGTGATATCGTAGTTCGTAGGGTTTAGTACGTTGACATCTTCATAGTCATATACGACACCTAATACGATATCGGAATCCCCTTCCGCCTTCAGGTACGTGGACAGCTTTAAGAAGTTCTTACGTAGCTCTGGATCACCGAAGTGGTAAAACGGAGTCTGGAACAAAGAAAAAATTTCATTGCCATCAAAGCTAGTACCAGATTCTTGTCGGTATACTTTACCCGCTAAATCTCCGTGAATAACAAACTCATACTGACCAATGTATCCTGAGTCAGCGGCTGTTGCGGTAATCCCTAACAATTGCCCGAACTCAAATCCAATGCCGCCATTCTGTTGCTGACGAAGTGCCCCAATCACACCCTGCGATTCTGAAGCACCGAAGAAAATTCTAAACTGTGACTTCTGCCGTATGACTACTGCACTCAAATCATCTAAGTCGTTGTTCAGTACAACATCGTTAAACAAAGACTGCACGTTCTTAGATACAGTTTCCAAGTTAACGTCACCAATCTTATCAGTACCAGATACAGGACGAAGTCCGTCAGGTCCGATGAAGAGTAGGTCACCACCAAGCTCAATGACTGAGTCAGATGCAATACATCCTAAGTCGTTAGTTACTTGGAGCATTGAGAAGTCAGCGTTACTATTACCTACAATCTTCTTAATGTTATTAGTACCGAAGATGTATAGCTCATCACGGAACGCTTTAATCTGTACAATCTCAAATCCTACATTAATAACGCCAGCACCATTCGCTGGGCTGAAGTCTGTCTCACTAAGAGGAGCAGAGTAATATAAGTTATAAGGATCTGTGCTGTCACCAGCTAAGAATATGTGAGACTTAAACTCAGTGACGTACTTAGGATTATTAGGAGCATTAGCATCTGTAATTTGTGTGTACGTAGTGCCATCGTACTTAGCGGCTGGGTTCACACCGTCTACTAACATAACGACTGGACCACTCCAGTTATGCTTAGCAAAACGAACCTTGTTTACACCGGTCATGGTTGGGCTACCTGCTGTAGTTACAGCAACCCATGCAGAAGTTCCAGTGTCCCAGTAATGTAAATACTGGCTACCAGAGGCTGGTCTACGACATGCTAAGATGCCATCATTGATGCCATTAAACACACATACACCCAATACCTTACCTAATCCCGGCAAGCTAGGATATGCCTCAGTGAATCCACTGATACGACGATAACCCCCCGTCACAGATGGCTCATAGTTAATCAGTCGTGTTGCACTGCCCGGTGTTAACTCTCCTTGCGAGAGTACATCACGGTTAGTATTTAATCCGCCTTCACAAGATACTTTAAATATCTGAAGATCATCAGCCATTGATTGGGCCAACCAAAGTAGAGGTAAAGCCTACGTTAGGAATGTATGTAGAACGCACATATAAGTTTTCATCATTGAGCAATCTACGCATCATGCGAATGCCATCGTCAAACGCTTGCTGATGAACCATGGCACTTTGCTCATTAGAACGAAAGCGCATCATGTACATCATTGCACCGTCAATGACAACATGCTTAAAACGATCCGGTATAATAGCGGTATCATCAAACGCAGTTAAATCAGCAGGGTATGACCAATACTTGTACTCAATTTCATATGCATCATCAGGAAGTGGATGAACACCGAACTTCTCTTCTTGTGTCTGATAAACAACAGTAGGCGTTGTGTAATCACCACTCTCCGCAGTCTCATCAATGTAGCGATACTTTTCTAAATATTCTGTGTATGAAACAACATTAAGTTTTTGTGGTTGATTATTTTTAGATGATAACTGCTTAATGTAAAAAGATTCCCAGTCCACTGAAGATGTGTCAGCGGGGAAAGCGTAAACGCCAGTACCGGCAGTTAATGTTTGTGTATAGGTTGTTAAAGTAAAAGGCCACTCCTGAGCAGATTGCAAGATACGGCGAATAGAACTATTAATTGAATCTTTAGCTAACGCTTGAACATTACGCACTGTAGCAAAGTCAGCTTGGTCAATAGTGACTTCATTCAATCTGCGAAGTAGCTCATTTGTTAAATTAAGAAATGTAGCCATTTAATTTAAGAACCTCGTAAGAGAGAAAGGGGGCCGAAGCCCCCAAGCTCATTAGGCTAGCTGATCACGATCAACTTCGTTAGCACCACGTGTTGCGCCCATAGGTGCATAAACTACAAAGAATTTATACGCACCTGCTGAAGGAGCATTTGATGCCGCCAACTTAGCAGAAATTACTGTATCTGCTACCGTGACATTGGTGATACCGTTGACTGTAGTAGTCGTTGCGGCAAGTGTTTTAGCACCGTTGATGTCTGCTGTACCCAGCAAATCAACGTCTCCACCTGTCACACCGAAGCTAACAGCGTTAGCACCAGCAATAGTTGCCGCAGTAGTACATTCCGCACCTGCCGCAAGAACAACACAATTATCAGGAACAGTTCCGATATCGTGTACTGAGTTTACCGTCAAGTCACCGAAGGCAATTGCCGCAGTTTCAAGACGTACTGGAGTTTGTAAAGCCATTAGTAAATCCTCCTATTAATAGCCAGTTTGGTAACGTGCAGTGACGATACCTTCAGGACGAAGGATCTTACGACCGTACAAGTGCATACCACGAACGATGTCAGCGAAGCTGTCTGGATCACGGTAAGTCTCAGTCTTGTTGATCTGCTGAGCAGTAGCAACCGCTGAGTCGTGACCTGCAGTCAAGACACCATAGTTAGTAGCCTGAAGTGTAGCACTACCTACAGCAGGACCAGTTCCGACAGCAGGCATGTTGTTAGAAACGTAGACACGGAAACCATGCAAGTTGTTAATAACAAGACCATTCTGAAGTCCAGAACCACCGAAGTCTGAGTTGAACAGACGAGAATCTTCGTCCTTCAGAGTTTCAGCGAAGACAGGGTCAATGACCAACCAACGTCCGTTAGTGTCAACAAACTGCTGATCTAACAAACGAGCCATACGAGCAATCACCTGAAGAGGTGAAGCGTTAGCTGTTGGAAGAGAAGACACACCCGGCAAACGAGGTACAACTACAATAGCTTCACCAGCTACAGCGGCACCGCCGTCGTTCAGGTTGAAGTCTGTAGCGTCCAACTTCATAGAAGCGAGAAGCTCGTCAGAACCTGCAGTAGAAACTGCCTTAGTACCGTTTACAGTTGTGTTAACTGTGTCGCCAGCACTGTGCAATGCAGATTGAGCGTAACCTGAGAGGTACGCAAGTACTTCTTGGTCATATTGATCACGCAGACGATACGCCGCACGATCAGTCGCCATTTGCATGAAGTTCACGTGTGAGTGCGCTTCTTCAATGTCGTCAATCTTGAATGCAAAGTAGTTAGCTTTGTCAATAGTCAAAGAGAAATCTTCGTCATCAAGATCTTGTGCAGTGATTTGTGAACCACGAGCATAAGCCTGAACTGAGATTTCAGGCTCTTTGATGATCTTCACTGAATCACCCATCTGAGCGATTTCACCGAAGTAATCGTTGTTAGTGATATCTTCTACAGTAGAAGACTTACGGAAAGCAAGCTGTACCTGCTTTGAGTAGATAATTGGGCTAAAGTTACCATTAGGAAGGTTGCCATAGCCCGATGCGCTTGTAAATGCCATGAGAGACACTCCTTATGTAGCATAGGGTTAAGGTTATGTGTAACTTCGCCAGAGGCCATCTAACATCAGGGTGGTATAGTCACCGGCCAAAGTGATCATACGGCCTGCGTAGTTTGGGTGTTCTGTGAAGGTGAAATAAGACTCCCCACTACTCTAACGACTGGCATGAAGTCAGAATAACGGTTTGTCTTATCTCGGGTGTATTTAGTGGGTATCCATAGAGGGGCCACAGTTCTGTATATAGTTATATCCAGAAAGTTTTAAATGTCAACACCTTTATCGTGCTGAACCACTTAAATCGTAAATAAAATTGCCTGAGCGAATTGCTTCAGCAATCTCATCTTGCATTTTCTCATACTGCTGTGTGCTCATACGAGCTACATCAGATTCTTTAATTGCTTTACCTGAGCCATCACTTTCAGGTGAAGAACGCTCGCCACGTGCCCCAACCGATTTAGCGGCATCTTTATTAGACGATGACTTTTTAGTTTTGATGCCCATGTCAGCTTTGTACAAATCAATTGCTCTAGCCGCAGATACTGCATCAGCATCATTCTCATACAATGCGTCTTGAACCCACTTAGGCTGTTCTTCAACCCAATTATGGAAATCGTCTGTGTTACGAATCTGTTCAAAGTCTGGATGCAATCGCATAAGTTCTGCTTCAGCTTTCTCACGCAAAGCCTCCATCTTCATTTCATCAATCGCTTTGAATTTAGATTCAAACTCAGATGCTTGCTCGTGTGCTTTCTTCATCGCAATTGTTTCAACGATCTGTGCAACATCAGGATACTTTTCCATCCATGCTTCTAATTCAGATTCCGATTTGGGATATTGAATCTCTTTTTTAGTTGAGGCTTCTAGTTGCAGTCTAAGTTCATTAATCTGTGATTGCAACTCTTCCTCTTTCTTCTGCGCATGTCTGCGCAAATCGCCGTACCTTTTCTTGAAGGTCTTCTCCTCTGCGCCTTCAGGTTCAGGACCGTCGTCAGTAGTTGATTCTCGCTCTTCTGGTGATTCATTATTTGCACTCAACAACTCTGCGAGTTCTTTTTCTTCATCTTCAATTCGCTTCTTATTAGCATTGCGCTTAGCAAAACCAGATGCGACTTTTACTTGTTCGACTTTCTGAGTCATTTCAGTTGTGGTTGTAGACATTGTTTCATCCTTTGTCTGGGGCTAACGGTAGCTTTTTAGGGCGTTAGGTAGCCAGTTATGATGGGTCTTATGTTTTAAGGCGACCCAGACCTTTCTTTTTTCTTTGTTTGGCTACGCCGCCTTTGTTAAATTCATCCTCTCCGGGTTCGTCACCAAAGCCCTCGTATCCGCCGCCATTTTGCTCTGTAGAATCAGGTACAGTATCTTCATTGTCATTATCATCAAACAAGCCTTCGTCTTGCTCTTTAAGCATTTCCGTTTGTTCAGACCAAGCCGCAGTTCCATACTTTTTGGCGGTTTCTTGCAGTGCTTGTTTTTCTTCATCTGATTTGCTATCAAACGCCGGTTTTCTTTCTTTGTAGGAATCTTGAAGAGCTTTCATTTCCTCTAGATTTTTATACTTTTCCGTCAAACCTAAGACATTTTTCTCTACGAAAGCATCTTCAAATTGATTTTTTGTTATGCCCATAGTTTTTGCTATATCTTCATGGGTACCTGATTTTATTCTTTCTCCGATGGCAGGTGAACTTAAAATACCGGCAGGTCCAGCAAAAAATGCACCAATTCCTATTTTTTTAGCTGTTGATCGGTAAGAATCTATAATTTTGTCATCAACAATTCCCAACTCTTTCATTTGAGAAAGTGCCGTCATTGTAGGATCTTCAGGAGCAGTTGCTTCTGGGTCTTCGTCTGATTGAGGAACAACTTCAGGCTTAGCAATTTCAGGTGTTGCAGGTTCTGCTGTCGGATCAAAAGGTTTATATCCTTCAGGGATAGGAGTAGCAGGATTGCCATTCACAAATTGAATAGTGATTCTTTCACCATTAGGTCCAATGTATTCTTTCTGCTCAACCACTGGCTGTACAGCTTGTGCCGCTTGCTGTGCTGGTTGTTGGACAAAAGAAGTAAAAGATGGCAATGTTGCAGGTGGTTGATACATCGGTGTAGTTTGAGACGAAGTTAACTGTCCCGGTACAACACCACCTAAATTAAATTCAAAAGTATCTGGATTATCAGGATCAAATTCATCAATTAAGGCATCAATGTCACCTTCAAACGGTTCGTTATCAGACATTGTAGCTTCGTCACTATTGCCCATCTGACCCATCGCTTCCATTTGACGTAAGCCTTGCTTAGCCTTTTGGCGTAACTCCATCAAGTTTTCAAGGCCGATATAACGTACAACATCGGCAGGAAAAACAAACTCACCTTCACTTAACTGAGCAGGGATGTCATCTCGCACTTCTTCTTGCGTAGAACCCGGCGGGACATCATTGCCTGATACAGGATCTACAGTGCCACCTTCATCTAGTAAGCCACCATCTGCAAATGAATGCTTTTCTGACTCTTCATTCTTTTCTTCTTTTTCTAAGAGTTCTTGCATTTGTTTAATAGCGGCATTTTCATCTTCGCTTTTAACAAATACTTCCATACCATCCATTTTAAATGTGTAGCCTTTTCTACGCTTGTTATACGTAGGTTTAACTGTTTCATCCATTTGCATATCAGCCATCTGATAAAGCCTCGTCTCTTAAATATTTGAGTGCGCGTAAGGATTTAATAGCTCCTTGCGCTTGATGTATTGATACTATGTCGTCTGCCTGTTCTAACTTTCTGTGATTATCTGATATTAAAATATCTAAGTATTCGCAGAATGATTCCCATTGTCTGTTATTACTGCAGAGGGGTTTGAGGCGGCTGACCACCTTCTCCCGCTGGTTGTTGAGGTTGCTCATTACCTGTAAATCCTTGTTCACCCGGTACAGGAGCTTGTCCTACACCGATATTACCATTTCCTGCTCCAGTCGGGTCTTGTACGCCCGGTGGTCCACCTGCTGGTTGCGCAGGTGCAGGAGGCTGATTCTGTTGCATCAGCTTTTGTTGTCTTGCCGCCTCTTCAAAGCTATTAGTTACTTTATCTGGATCAAGTTCCATAGACTTCGCAATTTCACGTACAATATATGGGAACTTAGCAAATGGAGCGAGGGCTGGGTTAGAAGCAACCTGCAAGAACTGCATCAGACGTTGTGAGCGTACTTCGTTTGCCATCAACGATTCTGTACCACGAGCCTTGACTTCTAGATCACCTTTAATTGCAGGATCAAAGTCAAACTGCATGTTGAACGAGAACATCGCTTTACCTAACGGTGCGAGCAAGTAATCATCTACGTTCTTGATCACGGTCTTGATACCACCAGCCGCCGCATTCATCAGCATAGAGATGCCGCTGGCTGTCCGGCCAACGCCTGCCACACCAGTCTGGCCGTGTGCAAAAGAAGGGAAGCCTGTTGACTCATCCGCTAATACACGAGCTTTGTCAAACAACTGCATATTCTCATTAGATACATTCGGAAACTTTGTTCCGAAGATAGCTTGACCCGGTGCACCACCTTGACGGCGGAATACTTTACCCGGATACACTGAGAGATCTTGACCGGGTACTAGGTTTGTCTCATCAATTTCAATGAGCAAGTTCCCCGACAAGACTGCGTTGTCTACCGCCATTCGCATGAAACCGTTCATCAGCGTCTGGGTATCGTCCATGTTTTCAGCGATACCTACACCAAAGAATGAGTATGGATTTAACTCATAAGGAACTGCGTAATATGGAATGTTAGCAGGCTTAAATGGATTTAGTACAGCACGTAGGATGCGGCCATTGCAGTACCAAATATTTGCTTGTACTTCGTCAATCTCACCAAGATCATCTGGCATGTCTACGCCAGCACGCTCTAATGACTCACTGTCAATTGTACCCCAGTATTCTAATACCTCAAAACGATCAATGTCATAATCTGTTGTGTAGTCACGGAGATCATCTTCCCAATACTTTTTAGTGTAACCTTCGCCTAAGCTAATCACACTGTCAATGACATTAGCGCGGAAAAACGGACGCTTTTTAAGTGCACGAAGTTGTGAACGTGACATCTTATGGCGTTCTATTACGTACTGCGCCTCATCCATATTGTTAGCATCTGGATCTGGATAGAAGTTCCAAACAGACACGTGGGATGTTGTAGGTACAGTTTTAATAATAGGCCCGTACTCACCTTCTTCATCCCAGCTAGGGTACTCTTTGTCTACGGCAAATGGACCTTTCATAATTCCAGTGCCGAACAGAGCCATTTCAAAAGCAGTGGATCTTAATTGCTTAGAAGCGTGTGACTCTTCTAATTGATCCATAATCTTCTTTTCCATCATCTTTGCCGCAACCATAGCTGGTTCAAAGGTGATTTGTGTGGCTGTAAGACCCGGCCCTTCCTGCAAGTTGTCGATATCTTGAAGTTTAGTTTGCAGTGGGCCGAGATTCATTTCCCTTAAAGTATCAGCAGTAGCTCCCGGAGGGAACTCTCTTCCATCTCCTTCAAAACCATACAGGCTTCCTTCTTGCACAGGAGATGCCTGTGGATTCATATCAAAGTTGACAGACTCAGGAATACCTTCAGGTAAAATTGTTGGATCTACTGATATTGGGAATTTTTGATTGGCAAACAGTACATCAATAATCTGACCGTAAGCCGCTAATGTTTTAGTTTTGGTAACCTTGATAAATACACGAGACTTTTCAGCTTCGGTGAATTGAACATCAGGGCCATAAATACCACGATAGTTGCGATAAGCCCGTAACCAACGCTCTTCATCTTGACGACGAGTGTCTTCCGCTTTTTGATATTTTTCTGTAACATAACGAACTAAAGACTGCAACTCAGGAGTCTCGTCAGAATAATTCGTGACATCCTCTAACGCAAGTTGCTCGTCTGTTTCAGCGTCAAAAATAACGTCTTCTTCCATCTTTAATATCCAAATTTAGAGTCAGCGGGGACAAAGTTAGATGTCCTCTGGTGGGCGGGATCATAATCCCAAATTGAAAAGCGAGGACGGCTCATTATACCATAACGCAATGCGTCATATAAGTGATCTTCAGATTTTGTATCAATATCTTCTGGATTCTTTTTATCCAAAGGAATAATAGGTAGTTGTGCAATTAAGTTAGTACAGGTATTAAAAAACACTAAACGTGGTTCTTCACTGTACTCATCTACTTGTAATCGTCTATGTAGTTCGTTTTTACCTGCAACACGAGAACCTCCAGATCTATCTGACGGCCTCCATCTGCATCCTTTTAAAATCATCTGCTCAGCAAGAGATGGCCCAGTGTCCCCACGTTTATGCCAACATGAGCTATCCAATACACCGTACTTTATGTTGCCGTCGCCTGCTTCCAGTTCAAGCACCATATCTGCGAGATCAGTTGCCAAGACTTTACTAACATATAACTCACGATAGACAATAAGCTGTTCATCAGGAGTACAGGCAAACCAAACAACAGCAGAATAAGAACCATACCCATAATCGCAGGCCCGAAATTTAACCCAATTGCTAGGTATGTCAAAAGGATCAATAGTATGTATTTGTCTGTTGAACTCAGGAAACGCCGCACCTTCAGCAACATCCCAATTACCCTCTAATAACTGTTTACGTTGATGCTCAGGTAACGACAAAAGCATCGCTTCATAGTCACCCGTCTCGTAAAGATGAGGGTTGTCTGTTAACATCGCAGGTATAAACCTACGCTTAAATAATGGTTGTCCCGCTTTGGAGTGATTGGGAGGGTAGCACAAAGTCTTACCACTCTCAATATCTGTAGCGTTAAACGCTTTACCTGACGGTGCTGGGTCAATGAACATCTTCTTTACCCAAGCATGTCCCGGTCCTCCGGGGTTAGTAGTTGCTCTCATGTAGGTTGGCAAATCTGTTGCCGTGCTACGCAAACGAGAACGCATGTAATCCCAAGCGAATGGCGTATTCCACTGTGTTAATTCGTCAAATCCAATCCAACTGAACGCTTGCCCTTGGTAGCGCATAACGTCTTCGTCCCTGTCTAAATACGAAAACCAAAGCCTTGCGCCTGAAGGGGCAGTCCACTGCATCTTTCTCTCTGACCACTTTATTCCCGGCCAGATCTTGGGGTACATCTCCTGAGACTTCCAAACGAGTTCCCTTAGTTCCTCATTTGTGTGTCGTAGTAACAGCCCGCTAAATGATGGGTGACCCATAAATCGTAACGGGTCAGCCAACATAGCATAAGACTTACCACCGCCTGCGGCACCTCCATACAGAACCTCCCTTTCACCAGATGCTAAGAACTCAGTCTGAGGACCAGCATTCGGTTTAAATATTACGTTATGTTCTTGTTCAGGACGAATAGGCTCAAACTCAGGTTCAGCCTGCGGATTCTCCATCACCTGTATCTTCGGCTGTGACACCGATTTGCGACTTCCTTGCGCCGAGCCTTGTGCGGTCGATCTCTTCCGCTTTGGAGATCGCCTTCTTGTACCTTTCGGCCCACTGGCGGAGAGTTGCGCTTCGTCTTTTGTTGGATTGCTCACTTTCTACCCGTTTCTTTAATCCCATGTGAGAAATACTGCGATCAGTTTGTTTAGTTAACCAATTTGCAACTTCTCTATAGCTATATTGTTGTAAATATTCTTTAGCTTTTTCTAATGCTCTTAATTCTCTTGGAATCGGGAGTAATTGATCACTATCTTCTGGGTCTTCCATGTAACCAAATGGAATAGTTCTAGCTATTCTAGGTATAGGAAGAAAGTCATCATCATTAATAACATTTTCAGGTTGAGCAAGTATCCACTTACCTGAACCTCTTTCAGTCGTCATCCTCTGTTCGTTTCGGTGGGAGTATCATCACACCGCCTGTAGCTTCAACTTGTACCTTCTCAGATTTAACAATCCCTACACGATCCATGACTTCTTTAGCCGCTTGCATTTTTTCTTTAATGCCTAGCTCAGTAGGGTCAATTAACGCACCAGCCATAGCCATTGCCGCACGAGGTGCGTTCTGGGCGAGGTACATGTTGGTACGTTCTAGTATTTCATCTTTTAAGGATTCTACGATAGCACCTGTGTATTGTGTAGACGAATAACCAGCTAGCTTCTTCGCTTCTACGACACTACCCCGTGCCTCCTCAAAAAGCACGTCTAGGAACTTCTGTTGTTTCTCAGTTAATTGGCGTGCCATTACTTAATTTTCCTGTATGGTTTCACTTTCTTCGCAACCTTCTTAGGCTGTGCTACAAATTGTTTGCCTGACTTTGTGCCCTTCCGCTTCGCTTTCGTAGTGGCGGCATACTCTTTCGCCGAAAGTGCCTTGATAGCTTTTTCCGGTAAGTAACGTTCGCCTGTAGCTTTCGGTCCTTGGGTGGATGGCTTGCCACTCTTGGTGCGCCATTTCTGCTTTGTCCAAGCCTTTAAAGACTTCTGGGGTGCCTTCACGATTTGTATCCGCCGCCCTGTGCTTTATATTCTCTTGCGAGCATCTGTGCCTTTCTTGCACTCCACTGTCCCGGAGCACCTCCTTTACCACCTGCCTTGATCTTCTCAAAGAGTCGTTTGCGTAGTGATGGTTTGGTATAGTTTCCAGATTCATTGACTTTGCTCTTTGTCGCCTTGCCACCTTTTGCCATATGTTTTTTAATTTCTGATGGCTTTTTACCAGCCTTCTTCATTGAGATTGCGACAGCGGCTTGTTGAGCTTTAGATTTGTATGGCATTATGGTCTAGCCTTTTTTTGAGCAGTTTTAGATAGTTCCTTAAAGTGATACAGGTACTTACTGTTCTTTGTATGGCGAGCACCCGACATTAACTTACCGGATGGGTCTTTGTGTGTAGACCCAGTATGCTCCGTACCATCTTTATAGTAATGTTTTACACCTTTAGCCATTTGGTAGGAACACTTCTTCAACAGTAACAATAATACTGACATCTGGGTTATTACCACCGGAAGTATTCGTTGTAGTTAGCTTCACTGTATCGTTTTCTTCTAACACAAGAAAAGAACCGGCTAACTGAATGAAATCAG
>Ga0208767_1001577_pt1 | contig 17894 bp, 25 predicted proteins | sample VirMetDEL_Mar_21_FD_184514 | JGI IMG/M metagenome (GOLD analysis project Ga0208767, IMG submission 184514) | Aqueous microbial communities from the Delaware River and Bay under freshwater to marine salinity gradient to study organic matter... | ecosystem: Environmental > Aquatic > Marine >... | reverse complement strand
GTCTATTTTATCTAACCTAAGTCTACTATTGCCTAAATCTTCTAGGTCTTTTGTTATATTACCGTACCACATACTGTACTCCTTTCGTGGCCTATTAGGGCATAATTACCCAAGAGGATAGCTTAGGAGCTACCCACTTAAGCAATTAAGAAAAAGCCCCGAAGGGCTTTCTCTATATTTTATTATTAACAATACATTCTATATCTATCATTTCATCAAAAGCTTGCTGTATCTCATCTTCATACTTAGTACGAGGATCATCAAACTCTTCGTTTTTAGCTACAGCTAACATCATCTTTCGATTAAATGAATTAATAATTTCTTGATTAGAATCAGAAACAAGATCAATGTATTTTAATTTAGCCTTTAGTAATAAGTTTTCTTTAAGGAGATTTACAGCTTGATTTTGAATATGCGTGTACTCATCCTTAGTGACCATGTTTTCCTCTTGGTTAAGAGTCTCTGTGTCCATATATCTTCCTTTCGATATAGTTTGTTATAGGGCAGGATTGCCCTTGAGGATAGCTCAACGTGCAGGGAGGAGAACACGGAGCTATCCACAAGAATAATCCTACAACTTAATTTCCGAAGAAATCATCTGTTGCAATTTTAGCTGCTTTTCTTGCATCTACTTCCCATGGCGATGTGTAATAGTCAGGATTAATAAATTCTTCGTCTTTCCAGATCTCCACACCAGTATCAGATTTCAACACACCTGCATTCCACTGTGCAACATGACGTAACTCATGGAACAAAGTGTCTACTGCCTTGCGCATGTTACTATTATAGGAAACCATAATCCTGTAATCCTTGTTGGCGATGCTTGTTACACGACACCAACCCTTCGTTATAGAATCTTCTCTATCTTCAGCATTTGGCATGAACCGAATATCAACACCAACATCGTCCCCATTTTCAGAAGTAAGACGCAGACGACGGATACCATAACGAACAGCCTCAATAAACACAGCATTTTCTTCCGCAGAGAGATTAACATGATCGAAGATAACAACGTCATCAGAAATGTTTACAACAGAAGGCGTGTGAACACGAACATTAGAGAACCAGCTGTCAACCGACCAAGAACCCGAAGCTTCAAACACAACAACGTTATCAGCCCAAACGAACTCTTCAAGCAGAGACTTCAGAGCAGAAGAGAAGTGTTTACAACGTCGAGAGAAGCCATCGGCACAGACAGCAACAAGATAGCCGTTAACAACAGAAACAGAACGAACAACAGTAGGCAGGGAAACAGAACAAGCCATGACAAACCTCCACACAGCAAAAAGACGGGAAAGCGCCCGACACGCAACAGGGCAACACGCCCAGAAGAACGAAGGGGGGACCCCGAAACAAAGAAGGGTACCACACAACGCTACACATCTTTTTTACACACAAAAGAAACCTAACCCCTAGAAAAATAACACACCCTTATAGGAATATATTGAGGACTCCTAAGATGAATAACAAACAGAAGCTAGAACTTCTAAAAGAAAAGGCTAAGAGAGAACGAGTTAAGAGATATCTCGATGATTTTAAAGCGTTTTCCAAAGAACAAATAAGAATTATTACTAAGAATGCCAGTATAGGCTTCGTTCCTTTCGAATTTAATGACGCTCAAGAGCGAGTTAATGAACTTATTGAAGAACAACGTCAGGCTACAGGTAAAGTGAGAGCTATTATTCTCAAAGCGCGACAACAAGGTATCAGTACTTACTGCGCAGCTAGAGTTTTTTGGAAAACTTTTTATACTCCTTATACTAAATCAGTTGTTATGGCTCACGATAGTGCAACAAGTGACGCATTATTTAATATGAGTAAGAATATTATCGATAATATGGAGTATCCTCCAGAATTACAGAAGTCAAATGCTAAGGAGATTCTATTTGAACATAATAAATCGGGTTATCGCCTGTATACAGCTGGCGCGAAAGAAGCAGGCAGAGGCACTACTCCAACAATTGCCCACTTATCGGAAGTAGGGTTCTGGCAATTTGACGAACAGATACTAGCAGGACTATTTCAGGGTATTTCTCAAGAAAAAGGTACTGAAGTAATACTAGAAAGTACAGCTAACGGGGCTAGTGGTGAGTTTTATCGTCTATACCAAGGAGCAATTAAAGGAGAAAACGAGTACATCCCTATTTTTCTACCTTGGTTTATCACAAAAGAGTACAGGAGAGATATTCCTGTAGGATTTGAGTGTGATGAAGAAGAAAAAGAACTACAAGATAAGTACGATTTGGATAATGAACAAATATATTGGAGAAGATTAAAGATAGCGGAGTCAGGGGAACGAAAATTTAAGCAAGAATATCCTACAACTCCAGAAGAAGCTTTCCTAGTGTCTGGAAATACTGTGTTTGACGGAGAAGCCATTAATCGATACCAAGTACGAGCACCAGATTATGTAAGATTATTCGATGAAAAGAGTAATTACTTTGAAGATCGTAAAGAGGGGCATTTAGAAATATGGAAGCCCCCTAGTTTTGAAGATAGATTTATTATTGGGGCAGATGTAGCCCTAGGTGTAGGGCAAGATTACTCTACAGCTGTAATATTTAACAAAGATAGAGAGGTTTGTGCTTTATTTAGAGATAATCGGATAGATCCTAGTTATTTTGGAGATATTCTTTTTTATCTCGGCAGATATTACAACAATGCGCTACTCGCTGTTGAAAGTAACTCATTAGGAATAGCTACGCTTAACAGACTTAAACAAATGAACTATATTAATCTATATTATCAGACTAAAGCAGCAAGTCTTCTTAATGATGAAGGTGGAAAGCCAGGATTCAGGACTACGGTTTCGACTAAACCTATGGTTATAGGGAATCTTAAAAGAGGTATTGAGGATTTTGACATACAAATAAGTTCAGACACTATATTAGGCGAATTAAGAACTTACGTTGCAGCTGAAAATGGAAGTACGAACGCCCTTGCAGGGAACTATGATGATACAGTTATAGCACTAGCAATAGCATTTGAAGCTTACAGAACTCATCAACATAAATTAACCGATGATACAGTATCTTGGCGAGAAAAAGCTAGTAGTATACAACAGGAGATTACCCCATGGCTATAAATAAAGAACATCCTGGGATTGAAAATTTAAAACCGATTACTAGTAAAGAGATGTCAGAACAATACAGATTAAGAGGTCTTGAAACTAGAAGAAAAAATAAAGAGAAAAAAGAGTTAGCTAAACAAACTATTATTGCTATGAAAGAACTAGGTGATGAAGCACCAGATGCTATGGCAGCATTAAATTATGTATTAGTACAGGCAATGGAAGAAGGTGACACTGAACAGATTGTTAAGGTTGCTAGTATACTTGCAGAGTATCAAGCACCAAAGTTATCTCGTCAAGATGTAACACAAACAAATATCGATGCAGCTGATTTGACAGACGAAGAGTTACAGGAAGAGCTTGATAAGCTCACCTTACAGTAAAAAACTACCATTGTCCTCGCCTAGTCTGGGCTGCTAGGGGTAGGTAAAGCCCATTTATCGGAGGATTACATGAGTATAAAACATAAACTAATAACTGCTTTAGAAGCACATGCTGAAGGCCATATAAAAAAACACTTAGCTAATATAGAAGTATATTTAGAAAATCCTGTTGGAGTAGGGGAACACCCTGATATTATTGAAGCAATAGAACAAGAATTAAATGAAGTTGCTAAATATCATGATCAATTAGAAGTTATAGAGCAATACTTTGATACATATCAAGTTTAAAGGATTTAGTTATAAGCCAAGAAAAAAATACAAGTCGCCAATAGTGGAGCATATCGATGAACAAAGCTGGACCTCTCGCAAAGAAAAAAACCAAGAGCACAGTAAACAGCGCAGGGAATTACACTAAGCCTGGATTAAGAAAACGTATTTATCAAAGAATTCTTGCAGGAACTAAGGGTGGAAAGGCTGGACAATGGTCTGCACGAAAGGCACAATTACTCGCTGTTGAATATAAGAAAGCAGGTGGAGGGTATACAACATGAAGGGACCACTCTCACCTAGATATTATTCTACAGGAACATTAAGTAAACAAGCTGCATCTCTTAAAAAATGGGGAAAGCAAGATTGGCAAACTAGTGATGGAAGTAAATCTGGTGAATCTGGAAAACGATATATGCCTAAAGCAGCATTAGCAAAAATGACTGCTGCAGAAAAAGCAGCTAATAATAAAAAGAAAAAGAAAGGTAAGAAACAATTCGTAGCTAATACTAAGGCAGGTAAACGTGCTATGCAGGCGATAACATAATGAATAAACAGTTTGAAGAAGATACACATTACGCAGAGTACGATCTTGATGGCGATGGTATTATAACTGACGATGAGTTAGAACACGCTAAAGAAATGAAGAAAACAGAGGCAGAACAACGTAAGCTTAGAGCGCAACGTAGAATGGCTACTGCAGTTCTTTGTTTTATGGCGGTGTACACTATACTTATGTTTATGCCATTTATACCAGATTCTAGAATAAAACTTTTAACAGACCTTAGTAATTTATTATATATTACTGGAGGTGGAATAGTCGGAGCCTATATGGGTGTGTCGGCATGGATGAGTAAAAAATGAGTATAGAAGTTGGAGGTGAAACCTTTAGCGGTTTAAACAAACCTAAAAGAACACCTAATCATTCCACTAAGTCTCACGCTGTTGCAGTTAAAAACCCTAAAACAGGACGACCAAAGCTTATTAGATTCGGAAGTCAAGGTGCTAAAGGTAGCCCCAAAAAGGCAGGTGAATCAGAATCTTATAGAAAAAGAAGATTAGCTTGGAAAGCAAGGCATAAGGAAGACATAGCAAGAGGACCAATGAGTGCAGCTTATTGGGCTAATAAAGTAAAATGGTAGGTCCATTATCAAATCCTAATGATCCTTATAATTATGAAGATAAATTATTAAGTGATGTGCTATTTAAAAAAATGAGGGAATTAAAAAAAGAAGCAGAAGAAGGTGGCTATGAAGTTACTTCTAATTATTATGGAGAAGGAAAAAATCAACCTTCTTTAAAAACTGGTAATAAGATGCTTAAAAGAGCAGGAATACCAGAAAATTATATGAAAGGAAAATTTTACGCTAATCCTAAAGATCAAGTTATAAATGCACCAATGACTCCTACTTTATTTAATTATCTTACACTAGCAGAAGAAACAGAACATGGATTAAATGCAATTCCTTTAAACGGACCGCTAGCAGATTTAAGATATATAGAAGAAAAAAGAGCTAAAGATGCTGCATTAGAAAAGGTTGGAGGTAGATTATCTCCTATTGCTTCTGATGTATTTCAAAAAACTAGAGACAGCTACAAAAAAGATCTTATAAAAAAAGTAAATAGACAACAAAGTATTTATGATCGACTTAATAAAATGAAAAATATAAATACAAATTTTGTAATGTCTGGTAATTATGCAACAAAAGAAGATAAAGAAATTTTTGATCTTTTTAAAAACAAAGGAATATCACCAAAAGAATATTATAGTTCGCTTTATCCTGAAGTATTTAAAAATGAATAGTCCTTGTATTAAGATTTGTAAACTAGATATTAAACAAGAATACTGTATTGGTTGTAATAGAACACTACAAGAAATAAGAGATGCGTACATAAACCCAGGAGCGGTAAATGAAAACAGGAAGTTATCAACAAGTAAAAGCGGTAGCACCAATAAATAAAACTAAAGAAAGAAAGACTCCTTTATCTCAACCAGGATCTAAAGGTTATAATCAAAAAGTTATGGAAGGATCTAAGTCTATTTATAGTGGTACAGGCGGTAAATTATAATGGCATATGATAAAGTAACAGATGATCAATTAATAAACCTTATTGATGCTGGACTACAGAGTTCAGTAGGTGATTGGCTAAACAGTTCAGACTTAACTAAAGAAAGACTTAAGGCTACTTATGAGTATGCTTGTATTCCTGAATCACATTTATCTCCTCAAGGTGTAAGTACTATTGTTGACACTAGTACTACTGAAACTATTGAAGCGTATACTGCAGTATTATCAGAATTATTCTTAAGTAATGGAAGAATAGCAAGGTTTATACCTTGGGATGCTAGTCCTAACGCTTATAAACAATCTAAAGACGCTGCAAACTTTGTAAACTATTGTTTATTTAAACAAAACAAAGGTTGGGAAATACTTTCAACTTGGATCAAGTCATCATTATTATGGAAAAACAGTGTAATAAGATGGGATTTCGTAGAAGATACTAAATATGTAATAGAAGAATATGAAGTAATTGATGAGACTAAACTAGATGAACTATTAGCAGATGATAAATATGAGATTATAGGTGATCTTAACCTCGATGAATCTGCTTCAACAATTCAATATAGTAATGTAAGACTTCGAAAGAAAGTAGATAATAGTAGAGTAAAGCTAGAAGTTATACCTCCAGAATCTTTTAGAATTTCTAATGAAGCAAAAGATATTGAAGACGCTTCTTATGTTGGTCTTCAATCTGAAATGACAAGATCAGACTTAAGAAAATATTACCCTGAATGGGCAAAAGAATTAACAGAAAATGAATGGAATGAAATAGGCGTAGACTCTAATTGGTTAGGCAATACCCCCTATAGTGAAGAAATATCTGCAAGAAAAAATGCAGTAGGTCAAACTTATTGGCAGGGATATGACTCACAAGGTTTATATCCTCTTGAAGCTAATAAACTAGTAACTATAACTGAATCATGGATTAGAGTAGATAGAGACGGTGATGGTGTAGCAGAGCTTAAACACTTTATAACTACAGGTGATAAAGTACTTTATGAAGCAGATGCAGATGCAGTTCCACTTTGTTCTATAGTGCCATTTGATATTCCACATGAATTCTTTGGTTTATCAGTAGCAGACTTTACACGTAGTAGTACATTAGCAAGTACAGCTATTCTTCGTGGATTTGTAGAAAATACTTATCTTACTAACTATAGCCCTAAGTTAGCTGATCCTAACGTAGTAGATTTTTCTGCACTACAAAACATGAAACCAAAACAAATTATACCTACAAATGGAAATCCTACTGGTGCAGTGCAAGCACTTATGCCTGAAACAATTTCCACAGGAACAGTTCCATTGCTACAGCATCTTCAAACTATTAAAGAGCAAGCAACAGGAATGTCAAAAGCTGCACAGGGTTTGAATGATACTTTATATGTATCAGGAAATTCTGAGCAGAAACTAGCGGCTGTACAAACAGCAGCCCAAAAAAGGATCCAGCATATCGCTCGTAGATTTGGGGAAACTGGATTCAAACGGCTTATAGCAGGAATTTATGAAACACTATATAACAATATGAAAGGTAAACAATCATATAATATGAATGGTGTATTTGGTGATATTGACTTTGGATTACTACCTTCTAAAATGGAAGTAGATATTCATATTGATATCGGTGAAAATTCTAATGCAACACTTATCAATAAACTAGATAAGTTAGGTTCACAAATATTACCTGCACTAAATCAAAGTGGTTCAGGAATGATAGTAAAACCAGAAGCACCAGCAGTTCTTGCAACTAAGTTAATTGAAGCAATGAGCCTTGATAGTAATGATTTCCTAGAAGATTACACTACTGATGAGTTTAAAGAGAAAGCGGCTAAAGCTATACAAGAACAAACTCAAAAAGCTATGCAAAAAACAGAAAACGAAATGAAGCGAGCACAAGCTGATACAGCCCTTGCGGAAGCAAATGTACAATATACTAATGCACAAGCTAAAAATACTATAGATGATAATGCAAGACAACTTGCAGTTTCTATCGATAGACATTTCCAAGAGTGGGCTGATCTTACTGTAAAAGCAACTAAGGAGGGTGCGGAGTTACCTCCACATCCAGATTATGATAAAGTAATAATGTTAGCAAAACAGATATTACAAGACATCTGAGGAAACTATGGATAAATATAGAGAGACAGCTGAGAAGAGGCTGGCTAATAAAAAGTCTCATGGTCATCATAAAATACATCCAGAAGAACTAGCAAGGCAAGCGCATGTTAAAGGCAGCTTTGCTAGTAAAGAAAGAGAAATGTTTTTTGATGAAGCATATGGACAAATATTAATTGATTATTTTATTGAATGGTTAAAAACAGAACCATATGAAACTAAGACCAGAGAATTTTTATATTCTTCAGCAATGGCTTTAGGTAGTGTAAAAGATAAAATGATTAATTTTGAGATGTATGGTAAAAATGTACCACATCTACAGGAGGACAATGATGAAACGAATAATTGACAAAGAAAAAATGCTTAGTAATATTAAAGATATGATATCGACTTTAGAATATGATGCTTCTAGAAGTCCAGGCAAGTCTAAAATGAATGCTCAAAATCTTTACTATTTATATAAGCTAGTTGAAATATATTCCAAAAAACCTACTACTAAGAAGGAGGTTGTATAATGGATACAGATACCAATGCAAACACAGACTCTACCCAGATGGATGACTCTGTAGCAAAGGTTAGTCAAACAGAAGATGCTTTGCTGGCTGACATTATGAGAAACACTGAGTTTCTTGAATCTCTACCCGATGAGCAAGTACCTCCAGTTGACACGGATGAATCAGATCAACAAGACCCAAACGATCTTGAGGAAGCCGATAACGAAGAAGTTGAAGAAGAAATAGAAGAAGAAGTTGAAGTTGTTGAAGAAGAAGATGCCGATGAAGAATCCGCTACCGATGAATCTGAAATAATCTCAATAGAAGACTTAGATTTAGAAGCTAAAACAATCATTAAAGTTGATGGTGAAAATGTTGAAGTTTCTTTTGGTGATCTTATTAAAGGTTACTCTACTGAACAACATCTTTCTAAAAAGGGTCGTGAACTAGGCGATGCAAGAAAAGAACTTGAAGAAGAATACAATAGTAAACTAGCAGAGATAAATAATTTATCTGAAGCTTCTGCTGCTGTATTATATCAAGAAGAAAGCCAATTAGCTAAACAATATCATGACATTGAATCTCAAATTGAAAAAGCGAGAGAAGATGGCGATACTTATGAAGTTAATGAATTAAAAGATAAGCGTGAACAAGTACAAAAAAAGTATTGGGACTCTCGTAATAAAAGAGAAGGAATAGTTAAAACTATATCTACTCAACGCGAAGAAGAAAATAACAAAGCTTGGCAAACACAACTGGAATACTTTAATGAAACTATTCCTACTTTAATTCCTGACTTTAATGAAGAAACAGCTATGCAGATTCGTGAATTTGCTATAGATGAAGGTATAGCACCCGAAGTACTTGATACAATTGCAGATCCTATAATTGTAAAATTTGTTGATGATTATAGAAGATTAAAACAAGGTGTCACTAAAGGTGCAGCTAAAAGAAAAGAGACTAAGGTTAAAACAGTGCCTGTAAGAAAGGCTAAACCTGCCTCTCAGAAAAGGGTTGAAAAGCAAAATTCAATAAGAGATAAAGCTCTTAGTGGAAATGCTAGCCAATCTGAACAAATGGACTTTTTAAAAACTCTTGCGGAGCGATCTTTAAACAGATAACTTAGGAGGTTATTTAAAATGACTACCAATCTCGGTGTACGCGGAACAGGTGGACCACAAGGTCCAGCACGCGGAACTGGCAAAGACGTCTCACAACGTGAGGATCTTGCTAACTTTATCACGATGATTACTCGTGATGAAACCCCTTTTATGTCTTCAATTGGAAAATCGAAGGCAACAGCTATTTATCATGAATGGCAAACAGATACATTAGAAGCTCCAGGAGATTCTAAGATTGCTGAAGGTCAAGACTTCTTGGCTCCAGCAGCAGGTGGCGGAACAGCTACTCCTGCAGTCGGTAATAAGTTTGCTGAAAGCGGTCCAAATAGGACTCGCCTTGGTAACTACACACAAATCAACGGTAAAACAATTGCAGTATCAGGCACACGTCGTGCAGTAGATCAAGCAGGTGTTGCTGATGAATATGCTTATCAGCTAAAGAAGCGTGGTACAGAGCTACGTAGAGATGTTGAATTTGATCTAGTACACGCATATAATACTGCAGCAGCAGTTGGTGTACAAGGTAACACAGCACGTACAATGGCTGGCTATCAGGCATTTATTAACTCAGCATCAACTGTTGATTATATAGGTGAAATTGAAGCTCCTTCAGCTGCTACAACTGGCGCAGGAACTGATAATGATGGAACAGCAATTCCACGTTCAAGCATAAATGGTTCAACAACAGCACCTGATCGTGATCCTCTTGCATTAACTAACATTGATAGTGTTATGCAAAAGATTTATGAGCAAGGTGGTAAAGCTACACAAATTATGCTATCACCAAAACTACGTAGGGATTTTTCAGATCTTATGGTAGGAGATACTGGTGTACAACGTAATATTGATGATGCAGGTAAGCTACGTCAATCAGTAGATGTATACATGTCAGACTTTGGTGATATTATGGTTGTCCCTAACTATATTATGGGATTAACTAATAACGTTGCACTTACAGGTGATAACAACGTTGCTCACTCAGGAGCAGGTGTAACTAACATGGCTGACTTCTCTGCATTGATTTATGATCCAATGTGGTTTGCAATGGCAACACTACGTCCTATGCAGGAAGTAGATGTAGGTCAACAAGGTGACTCAACCAAAGGAATGATGGTTGAAGAACAAACTTTTGAAGTACGTAACCCACTTGGTTGTGGAGCTATCTACGGACTAGAGTAAGTTTAATTTAGGGGAAATCTAAGGGTTTCCCCTTTTTTATAGGAGAAAATAATGCCTAAAGTTGGTAATAAAGAATTTGAATACAATAAAGAAGGAATGAAAAAAGCTAAAGCTTACGCTAAAAAAACTGGTGATGATGTTGAGTATAAAGCAATGGGTGGTAATGTAGCCAAATATTATTCATTAGGTGGCAGAGTAGAAGGTTGTTTACCAGCTCAAAATAATCCTAGAACAAGAACAACTTAAACAAATAGGAGTACAGTAAAATGCTAGTTATTCAACTTGCTAACGGGAATACTTACCCTGCAGAAACATGTGTATGGCGCACTACAGAAGCAACAGGTGGTGGTTATAAAATAACACACTTTTCACCTAACAGTGCTTCAGTTGCTACAAATGCTGCACCAACAGTAGTTGGAAGCACAGGTGCAAGACTTGGTTATATTGGTAAATCAGGTAGATTTGTTGCATATACCGAAGCACCTTAATTAATATAGAGGACACTATGGCAAAAGAAAATGAATTCAAATTTCACAGTGCTACTGTAGGTAGTGTTGAAGGGATTAATGCAGGCTTTGATTTACAAACAGGCGATTGGCAAGCAATACAAAATATAACTTCTTATAAAGATCAAGCAAAATTAGATAGAGAAAAGCAAGATTATTACGGATTAAATAAAAAATCAAATTATAGAAAGTTAGCAACTATACCTGATATTGTTGCCATAAAAATACTTGAGGATCATAAGTTAGATCTTCATGACCCATCTTTTATGAGAGACCCTAATAATTTAAAACAATTAAAAAAGATTTTAATGACAGAGTATCCTGATTTATTAGTGAATACTTAGTCAGGAGTTTAATATGGCAAAAACATATACACAGTTTGTTGCGTTAGTAAGAGATTGGTCAAATAGAGATACATCCGCATTACCAGATAGTATTATTCAAGATAGCTTAAACTATGCTGCAGATAAAGCTTATAGAAAACTTAGAATAAGTGCTTTAGAAAAAACTGTTAGCTATACTTCTGCTTCATTAATAGCGGCTACTACTACTGGAAATGGTTATGCTGATAGCAAAACAGAAATAACAGTACCTAGTGATCTTATCGAGTTTATACAAATAAGAGAGAAAGACGCTAACGGAATAACAACTCGTGTATTTAATGAAAAGCAAGATGTTCGTTCTTTTAACGATCCATTTTCAACGAGATACGATTCTTTAGCTTACTGGACTAGATCTAATAATAATGTAGTAAGCTTATCTCCTGCTTTTTCAGAAACAGGACTTGGCTCACCTGTAAAAATAGAAATAATATATTATGGAAGACTAGCTGATTTAGATGCAGTTTATAATGTTACTCCAACAAATTATGCAATAGGTTTATTAACAGAAAAAGCTCAGGGTGATGTAGAAACTATTTTAGGATCTACTAGACAAACTGCAGTTGCTTTGTTTTTTGTAACAGGAAGTAATACAGCTTATGCAACTTTATCGGAAGCACAAACTGCAGATACACAAAGTGCTGGTACAACTACAAAATATTATTGGGGAAAAGAAGCGGCTAACTGGCTACGAGATCAAAACGAAAGAATACTTTTGATGGGAGCATTAGCTGAATGTTATGCTTACCTACAAGATGATGATCAAGCAGCTAAATATCTTGCTTTATATCAACAAGAAATTGATGAATTAAATAACGAAGATAAAAGACGTAACTCATCTGGAGGTAATGTTCAAATTAATTACACAGGGAGTGGTTTGATATGAGTCCAGCAACACCTACTGAAGACACTATTGTTGCAGCAAATCCTGAAACAGATTTAGCAGGATCAACTGATGATCCACAAGCAGGTGGTTTATTTTCAACAGGGGATGAGACTATTCTTTCAGGAATTAATTCTTCAATAACTGAAAATGCTTTAGCAGCCAAGGCTTCAGCTGATGCCGCAAAGGTAAGTGAAGTTAATGCGGCTGGCAGTGCTACAAGTGCATCTACAAGTGCTACTAACGCTAGCACAAGTGCTACTAATGCAGCAGCTAGTGCAACTAGTGCCGCATCAGATTTAGCATCAATTGGAACTTCATTAACTGATGCAGAAACAGCTAGAGATGCCGCGCAAGCAGCACAAACTGCAGCAGAAACTGCAGAGACTAACGCTGAAACTGCTGAAACTAATGCTCAAACCGCACAAACTGCAGCTGAAACAGCAAAGACAGCAGCTGAATTAGCTGAGACTAATGCTGAAACTGCAGAAACAAATGCATCAAATAGTGCAACTCAAGCTTCTAATAGTGCTACTGCTGCATCTACTAGTGCTACTTCTGCTTCTACTTCAGCAACAACGGCAACTACAAAAGCCTCAGAAGCTTCAACATCTGCTTCTAACGCGGCTACTAGTGAAACTAATGCAGCAACTTCAGAATCTAATGCAGCTACTTCAGCCACTAATGCAGCAACTTCAGAATCTAATGCATCTACAAGCGCATCAAATGCAGCTACTAGTGCTACTCAAGCAGCTGCAAGTGCTACTGCTGCATCTACAAGTGCAACGAATGCAGCAACAAGTGAAACCAATGCTCAGACTGCACAAACAGCCGCTGAGTTAGCGGAAACTAATGCTGAAACCGCAGAGACTAATTCTAATACTTCTGCTTCTACTGCAACAACAAAAGCTAGTGAAGCAGCTACAAGCGCAACTAATGCGGCTACTAGCGCAAGCACTGCTACTACTAAAGCAAGTGAAGCTTCAACTAGTGCTACAAATGCGGCTAGCAGTGCTTCTACTGCTACTACTAAAGCAAGCGAAGCTTCTTCTAGTGCTGCCTCTGCTTCGACTTCAGCAAGCACTGCAACTACTAAAGCATCAGAAGCAGCTACATCAGCAACTAATTCGGCTACATCTGCTACTGCAGCTCAAACGGCTCAAACTGCAGCTGAGACCGCTGAAACTAATGCTGAAACTGCGGAAACAAATGCATCTGCATCTGCAAGTACTGCTACAACTAAAGCAAGTGAAGCAAGTACTAGTGCAACCAATGCCGCCAATAGTGCAACAAGTGCGTCAAGTAGTGCCTCTACAGCTACAACTAAAGCAGGCGAAGCTTCAACTAGTGCTACTAATGCAGCTACAAGTGAAACTAATGCGGCTTCGAGTGCAACTAGCGCATCTAATAGTGCAAGTACAGCTACAACTAAAGCTAGTGAGGCTAGCACTAGCGCAAGCACTGCTACTACTAAAGCAGGTGAAGCAAGTACTTCTGCTACTAATGCAGCTACAAGCGAAACTAACGCAAATACATCAGAAACTAATGCAGCTAGTTCTGCTTCAGCAGCTTCAACTAGTGAAACCAATGCGGCATCTTCTGCTACTTCAGCTTCTGGCTCTGCATCAACAGCAACAACTAAAGCATCTGAAGCTGCCACGAGTGCATCTAATGCTTCTACAAGTGCTACTAATGCCGCAAGCTCTGCTACTTCAGCTTCAAATTCAGCATCAAGCGCAAGCACCTCTGCTACCTCAGCAGCATCTGCTCAAACAGCGGCTGAAAGTGCTAGAGACGCAACATTAGCAGCATATGACAATTTTGATGATAGATACTTAGGAGTTAAATCTTCAGACCCTTCTGTTGATAATGATGGTAATTCTTTAATAGCTGGAGCTTTATATTTTAATTCAACTTCAGAATCTATGCAAGTTTATACTGGTAGTGCATGGGTAGCGGCTTATGTATCAGGAACAGGATTTGCAGCTTTATCAGGGGCTACCTTTACAGGAGATGTAACTGTCCCTAACCTTATTACTTCTGGTAATGTAGACGGTAGAGATGTATCAGTAGATGGTAGTAAATTAGACGGTATTGCAACAGGAGCTACAGCTAATACAGGCACTATTACAGGTGTTACTGCAGGAACAGGTTTATCTGGCGGTGGAAATTCTGGTAGTGTTACATTATCTCACGCAGACACTTCTTCACTGTCAGGAACTTATGGTTCTACCACAGACGGTACAAAGATAGATACAATTACTGTTGATGCTAATGGTCATATAACAGCTGTCGCAACAGGTAACACTGGTGACATTAGGAATATCAGTGTTGGTACAGGCTTAGATGGCGGTGGTAGTACTGGCAATGTTTCTATAACTTTAGACCTGTCTGAGTTTACAGATATGACAGCAGACATGGTAAACACTGATGAGTTTATTGTACTAGATAATGGTGCAGAAAGACGTAAGGCAGCAAACGAAATACCTCTTAGTATTTTTAACAACGACAGTGGTTTTACAACCAACACAGGGGACATAACAGGAGTTACGGCTGGTACGGGTTTATCTGGAGGCGGTGCTTCTGGCGCAGTAACTTTGAATGTATCTGGTCTTACTATATCTGAACTAGCCGCAAACAGCTTGACAACTAGTTCTGAATCATTTGCAGATAATGATACTACTCTGATGACTAGTGCTGCCATCAATGACCGCATAGAATCATTTGGGTACACAACGAATGTTGGTGACATAACTGGTGTAACAGCAGGGTCTGGTCTAACAGGTGGTGGCACATCAGGTACAGTAACCTTAAACCATGAAGATACAAGTAGCCAAGCATCAGTGAACAACTCTGGTAGAACATACATACAGGATGTAACCTTAGATACATACGGACACGTCACTGGTCTTGTATCTGCAACAGAGACAGTAACTGATACCGTACCAAATAACGCTACAATTACATTAGCGGCAGGCACTAATCTTTCTGGCGGTGGTAATTTTACAACTGACCAATCTTCTAATGAGACAATCACATTTAACTTTAGTGGTACAATACCAACAGCTACTAGTGATTTAACAAACGATAGCGGCTTTATAACAAGTGCCGATGGCGGTAATGCACAAACCCTAGACAGCCTCGACAGCACCCAGTTTTTACGCAGTGATGCCGCAGATACTAAGACTAGTGGTGATTTAACATTTAGTGATGACGTTAAAGCGGTGTTTGGCGATGGGGCTGATTTATCAATACGTCATAACGGAAGTAATAGTATTATCAGTGATTCTGGTACTGGAGATTTATTGATTGCTGGTAGTCAAGTCAGGCTTATGTCATCAAACATAGCAGAGAACATGATTGTTGCAACAACTAATAGCGCAGTAGAGCTATACCACGACAACAGCAAGAAGTTAGAAACCACATCTACTGGTGCGACAGTAACAGGGGGGCTTACTGCCAATGTAACTGGTGATGGAACGGAAGTTTTAAGGTTAGGCACAGAAAGACCGTGGGCTTTTTTACAAAGAAACACTGGTGCGTCTTCTAGTCTTGCATTTCGTTCTACTGTAGATGGTAAGACTTTTGACATTGAAAATGAAGATGGCGGTATAGTTGCGAGGTTTATTTCTGATAATTCAGATGGAAGGGTTGCTCTTTATTATGGTAATTCGCAAAAGTTTCTAACAACATCAGATGGCGCAAGCATTACTGGTGACCTTACCCTAACATCAACAGATGCTGGTGCTACAGAAAACCCAACGCTAGACCTTTTTAGAAACAGTGCTAGTCCTGCTGATGGTGATGTGCTTGGTAACGTAGACTTTAGCGGAGAGGATAGTGCTGGAAACAAAACTGTTTATGCAAAAATAAGTGCAGACATAGCAGATGTAACTAATGGCACAGAAGATGGTAGATTAGATATTGGTGTAATATCAGCAGGCAGCTTTAGCAATAGAATTACATTGCAAGGAAATGGCGTTACACGTTTTTCTAATAAAGATGTAGAATTAAGTAACGGTATTAGTTTAAGATTTGAGGGTTCAACAGGTGATGCCAACGAAACCGTCCTTACTGTCACCGACCCCACTGCCGATAGAACTATTACATTACCAGATGCTTCTGGCACTGTGGCATTAACATCAGATATAACAGGCGGTGCATCTAAAGGATTTGCCGTAGCAATGGCAATAGCATTATAAGGAGAAAATAATGGCACAAGACTTTGAAAGAAGTATAGCAAGAAATATAGGAACATCTGCTAGTACACTTCGAACTGCTAACTCAGATGATGCTATAGTTGGGATTAATCTTTCTAATACTACGACATCTCAAATATTAGTAGATGTATATATAACAGCTAGCTCATCTGATTACTATATAATAAAAGATGCACCTATTCCTGTAGGTTCATCTTTACAAGTATTAGATGGTGGTGCTAAAATAGTACTACAATCAGGAGATGCATTAAAAATAGTTAGTAGCGCAGCAAATAGTTGCGATGCATGGATATCTGTAGTAGATACAATTAGTGAATAGAGGAGATAGAGTATGCCTTATATTGGTGGTACACCCACAGCAAACTTTGTTGACATACCTGTAGTAGAAAGATTTAACGGTAATGGTTCTACTACTTCATTCACTATGTCTCGTACAGTAGGTGCAGATGAAGATATACTTGTTTCTGTAGATGGTGTTATTCAAGACACAAATAAATATAGTGTATCAGGTACTAGTCTTTCTTTTAGCACAGCACCTTCAACTGGTACTGGCAATATCTTTGTAAACTTTCTTGGTGTTAGTATAGCTACTGTATCACCACCAACTGCTAACAGAAGTAGCTTTATAGGTGGTGGTATGTTTCGTGTAAATGATAAAACTGTAGGTTCTAATGTAACAGTAGGTGGTGCAGAGAATGCTAGTGCTACTGGCCCTATCACTGTAGGTTCGGGGATAACGCTTGATGTAGAATCAGGTGGTACGTTGGTGATAATATGAGTACGTTAAAAGTAACAACCATACAAACAGCTGCTGGCGGTGCGGTTACGCTAACTAATCAACAGGCGGCAAAGGCTTTATGTAATTTAGATGGCACAGGTACAATAGCAATTAGAGCAAGTTTTAATATAAGCAGTGTTATCGACAATGCCACAGCAAAATACGTACACAGTTTTACTAATTCATTTACTGATGTAAATAATATTACCGCTGGTCTTAACAATCAAGCTAATAATAACAATAATAACAATAGGTACGTTAGTCTTCCTGGTTATGCAAGCGCAAGTCAAGTTGAAACATGGGGTATTAGAGGCGATAATTTAGCTCAAGAAGATTCAGAATTTTTACAGATTGTTACACACGGAGACTTAGCATGAGTACCTTTATAGTTGACAATCTCAAAGGTAAAACCACTGCTAACACTATGACTGTCCTTGC
>Ga0208767_1001575_pt1 | contig 17910 bp, 24 predicted proteins | sample VirMetDEL_Mar_21_FD_184514 | JGI IMG/M metagenome (GOLD analysis project Ga0208767, IMG submission 184514) | Aqueous microbial communities from the Delaware River and Bay under freshwater to marine salinity gradient to study organic matter... | ecosystem: Environmental > Aquatic > Marine >... | reverse complement strand
GGGTCGCATTAAATTGAGTCTCTGTCTGATGGCCCCCATAGGCCACCACCACTAGAACGACCATAATGCACCATTTGCAAGTTCGCGACATTCTGCGGTATGTTGCGCATGTTTCCGAGGAATGAGCACGACACAGGCGGCAAAAAACAGGGCGGCGGAGTGGACGGTTTCCCATGCCGCCAAGGTGATGGAGATCGACAAGGGCGATTTTGCTGACCTATGTGCTCAAGCTGGAATTAAGCCCCGAATTGCCGGTCCGGCACATTACTATCCGCGAGATGAGACGACGCAAATCGTCATGCGACACAAATTATCGCGGGACAAGAGCTCAACCGATCTGAGGAACGAGGCCCAGGCGGAGAAGGCCCAAGTGGAGACTGATATTCTGCGTGGCAAATACATCCCGATCGCGGAAGTGGTGGCGCCGGTCACGGCCTACCTTTCGGCGGTCAACAAGGAGATCCAAAATTGTGAAATGCCGAACGAGTCGAAGGAAAACCTGATTGCCAAAATGAAATCGGTCAGGGAGCAACTTGGGATTGACGAGGATGCGTGAGGCGAGATGGACAATATCACAGGCGGCTGCATTGACGGAGTTTTGCCGCCGAGCAGATGAGATCCTGCTTCACAAGCCGAAACTCTCTTTCGAAGAGTGGGCGCCGCGCTTCATCGAAAACCCGGACGGGACTCCCTTCCGGTTCCGCCCTTGGCAGGTCCAGCCGGCGCGGGACCTCTTTGACCTGTCCCTGCCAAGCGTGACGATCCGCGCTTATTCTGGCGCGGGGAAAACCTACCTGATTTCGGCCGCAATGTGTTACGCGGTCGAGCAGTTGCGGGAGCAGATCGGGATCATGTTTCCGAACAAGGATGCCGCACAAGAGTGGATCGGGGAGGAGTTGTCGAAGATGTTTGAATCGACCCCGGCAATCGCAGATTTGCGAATGCTCACCGACAAAGTCTTGCTAAAGGTCTGGAACAACGGAGGAAAGCTGTCAGGCCTTGGCGCGAACAGCTCTACCCAGATACGCCGTCTACAGGCTTCAATTCTTTACGCGGACGAGATTGACGCCATCGAGCAAGACAAGAGCGATGAGGGAGATAAGATTGACCAGTTCCACATGCGAGCGAGGGGTAGGAAGCGACAGAACAAATGGCTGACCTCCTACCCTTCGTTAAAAGGAGCCTCAAAGGTCGATGCCTGGTATGACAAGAGCGACCGTTGTAATCTGTTTGTGCGGTGCGCGAAGTGTGAGCATCAATACGTGATGCACACGAATCAGATGGTATGGACTCCGAAAAAGCCGGAAACTGCCCATTTGATCTGCCCTGAGTGCAAAAGGAAGCTGAAAGAGGGCGAGCGCATAGAGATGGCCAAGGCCGGCGAATGGCTCAACCGGAACCGAGAAAAGCCGCAGCGAGGGGTCGATCGCGGGTTTCATCTGGGATGCATGAATCACACCGGCGACCACAACGGCGCCTACGATGGATATTTGCATGAAGTAGCCGCCAAGATCGAGGCACGCAAGACCAGCGACAACCCAGAGAAATCTCGGCGCGTGTTCGTGAACACGATGGATGCGGAATCTTTCGCCGAGGAGATGGAGCAAAAGCCGCAGCCTGACACGCTCTATGCGAAGCGTGAGAAATGGGATCCCGTCCAGATGATGCCGCCGGGCGTATTGATGATCACGATGGCGGTAGATGTGCAAAAGAACCGCCTCGAATGCATGACGGTCGGGTGGGGCGTGAACTCGGAATGTTGGCTTATCGACTACAAGGTTATCCAGGGAAGCTGCCAATCGGTGGGCACCTGGAACAAACTAGACAAGTATCGCCTCAAACGCTGGCCGCACCCGCACGCCGGCAACCTCGCGCCGGCTTGTGTCGTCGTGGACTCCGGGAAATGGCAAAGCACGATTCTTGAGTATACCGGGCCGAGAACCCGGGCGCGAGTCTATGCCATCAAGGGGGCGAAGTCGATCGACCGCGAGCTCGTCAGCAAAAAGCCGACAATGATTGGACGACCTCCGGCGCCACAGTATCATATCGGCACGCATGAGGCCAAAGACCTGATTTACCAACGCCTGGAGCTGGATCCGCCGAAAAAGGGAAACACCTACCCTCGGGGGTTTATCCATGTTCCAGAGGTTGAGGCGTTCAGCGAGACGACAGGGGGCGAGGCAACTGGTTTTTTCGAGATGCTTCTGGCGGAAGATTCGGTGATGAAGCGAAGCACCCGCACAGGCGAGTTTGTGCGTTTTTTCGATTGTCCTCGCGGGCAACGGAACGAGGCACTCGATTTAATGGTTTACAATCTCGCGGCGGAGCGGATAATGAACCCGAATTACGGAGTAATCGCTTCGAAAATGGCAAAGTGAATGACTAGGATCAGCCGCACCATGAAACACCACTATCCTGACTGCCAAGGAGGCCCCGATTGCAACTGTGACGAACGAGAGTCGGGAGAAGGCGATGCGTTGATCGATGTTTGTTGTCCTCCCCTTGAGCCGATTCACAAGTTCAACGGAGGCAGAGGGGCTACGCTCTGCCACAGCTGCCAAACAATAATCAACGAGGGATTCTCTGGGGCGCTTTTCTGCGATTTCTGTGCGAACACTAAAGAACACCTGCCCCGATGAAACACAACGAAGATTGCCACCTCGGAGATAACGCCGAAGACTGCCCTGCTTGCCAAGACCCTCTCGGCGAGGGGTCTGGTGCTTCGCCTTGTTCTGCGTTGCGGATTCCGACAAGGCCGCGATGCCACCGATGCCAGCGATATATAACCATCGACACCCATGCGGACTATGACCTATGGGATGAAGTGATCGGGGAAAGATTCGGCTCCGGCTACATTTGCGCCGATTGTTTCACGAGGGCCGCAGACGAACGGCTGATTGAGTGGGAAGGGCGTCTTAAATTGGTGCCGATCAGCCTTGCCGCTCAGATGAAGATTCAGGCTCAGGTTTCTTCGCAGAACGCATGAGCGCACACACTGACAACGAGCGGAGCGAGGCGGCAGTTGATGTGCCGCGCCTTGTTCGCCTTGGGGATTACGTCCACGCCGCGAAGTATTCCGACTATGACCCCGCCGACCCGTGGCGAATCGGATTCGTTGTGAGGATCATCGAAACATGGAAGCCCCACCCGACTCTCCCGACCGAGATCAAGCGGACCTATGTTATCGGGGAGCAGGATGGAACGTGGAGCGACTTCCGAGAATATAACCACGCCAAGAGGATTACCGCCGAAGAAGGGAAGGCTTTTCTTGAGGCGAACGACGAGCCATCACACCCCAGACCGAGAACGAATATGGAAACTGAAAACGACCCCGAAACCGCCAGCACTCCACCGACTCGCAACGGGGCAGGGGTTGATGATCGGCGGCTTGTTCGGCTTTGCGTCAATTGCGCCCACCACACTGAGAATGTCTGCCGAGAGAATGTCTGCATGAGAAAAAATCGCAGCAAGGGCGTCGATCCGGTAACGGGGAAAGAGATCAAAACTGGCGGAATATACTGTGACCGCCGATCAAACATGATCGTGGCGAGACTGTTCGGCGAGTGTGGAAAGGAAGGCAGATTTTTTAAGCCGAACGACCAAGCTGACGCATCGCCGTAGGCGATTGCTGTCCAGCGCCTTGTTCTCTGCCGAATAGACGCCCCCGAAAATAAATGCACTTTTCTTTGATTAATTGCTTGCACGGAATCAAAAAGGGTGTATTCTTAAAACATGACAACGAAGCAAGACATCAAAGAAGCCCTGATCGCCAAAATCGAAAACCTTCGGAACATCTCAGACGCCGAGCGCAACTACCAGATTTCCGACATCGTTGACGATCTTCTCTCCTCCCGCGTCGCAGTCACGATTGAGCGCAGCGAGCCGAACACCTGCCCCGTGCCGGAATACAACCCCGAAGAAGACGGCACCTACATTGAGTTTCTGGTCGCCAACAACATCGACTAATGAGGGGCGGGAAACGCAAGGGAGCGGGGCGAAAGCCCCGCTCAGAGCCACGGGAGGCCGTCACAGTGCGATTGGAGCCAGATGACGCGGAGAAGTTCCGCAAGCTCTGCGAGGCGAAAGGGCGCAGCCAGGCGGAGCAAATCACCGAATGGATCAAACGCGCCCGATTGTAGGCAGAGAACAAGCAGATAACGCAACCTTGAAAGATTGACAGCACCACGAACCACGAGATTGAGAAATATCATAGCCACGGCGCGGAGTTGTATCGCCCGTCTTGGTTCGCGGTGTTTTCCCTAGAATTGCCACTATGTTGGCAAAAATTCGACTTTTCCGGCAAAATAGGCTATTTTTTCACGGGATTCACACGACCGGCGGCAGTTCTTGATGATGGCCACTATTACCATTCACTCTTCCCCGCCGGAGATGCTTACGGCGGGAGATGTCTATCACTGGAAGGATGTTCCTGCCAATATTAACGACGTATCTTCCTACGTAGTTTATTTCCGATCGGTTGCCGATTCCGATGTTTCATTCTCGGTTACGGGCTCCGATCAGTCCACGTATTTCCTCTTTGAGCTGGAAGGGGCAACGACAACGAGCCTCGACGCGGGCGAGTTTACAATCACGAAGCTGATCACCTACACATGGGGAAGGGAAACGACATCGGACGGGAAACTTGTCCTGCTTGACAACCCGACTGCGAATCCGAATAAGTCTTACAACCAGCGGATGGTGGATCTCCTCGAGTCCCATATTGAGGGCAGGCTTCCAGAAGGCTTGGAGTCGCACACAATTGGTGGTGTCCCGATCTCGAAAATCGCACTTCTTGATGCGCAACGACTTCTTGCCGACTACAAGGCGAGGTTGGAATACGAGAGAAACGCCAAGTTTAAGCGCGAGAATCCCGACCAGGGCAGTGGCAACACCATCCACATCCGATTCTAATGACCGGAAAGACCGCAACAGTAGACGCCAAAACTGGCGCCATGATTCTCTCGGAACCGAAACCGGAGCGGCTCGCCAAGGCATCCGCTTTCGAGGGGGCCAAGCTTAACCGATTCACCTCGGACTGGATTACGAGCAACGCCTCGATGGATTGCCTTCTGGAGCCCAGTCTGATTCGGCTTCGATCTCGCTCCAGCGACCTCGTCCGAAACGATGGCTATGCCTACAACGCAGAGGAGCAGGTGCTCTCCAACGTCATCGGCCCAGAAGGGTTCAAGATCAAGGTAAACGCCAAAACAGCTGCCGGCCGAGCTATGGACAAGAAAGCATCGGAGGCGGTGAGGCAGGCGTGGAAGGAGTTTTGCCAGTCGGAGAATTACACTGTAACAGGGGACGTTACAGAACACGGTTTTGATTGTCTCTTGCTTCGGTCTGTGTTCCGAAAGGGGGGAGGATTGGCGCGAATGGCAAAGGGGTTTCGGGACAACGGCTGGCGGTTTGCGATGCAGGGCATAGCCATCGACCGCCTAGACCCAGAATACTCCTTCCCAAACAAGAACATTTCTATGTCCGTCGAATACGATGGCTTTGGAAGAGAGATCGGCTACCACATTCTTGACCAGAACCCGGGAGACAGGTATTATGGCGGACCCCTGCCTGGAAAACGGTCGTTCCTTGGCTCGGGAGACGCGATCCACGCCTATGTTAAGGAGGAGTTTGGTCAGTCTCAAGGCAAACCTTGGCTAACTCCGGTTATTGCGCGACTCCGCCAGCTCCACGGATACGAAGAGGCCGAACTAATCGCCGCTCGCGCCCATGCTTCGAAACTGGGGTTTTTCGAAACGGACTTCAACTCTCCGGCGGGAGGGTATCAAGGGGAGGGACAAGACAGCCTGGGGAATATCACAATGGACGGCAGCCCCGGCAGCTTTGAGAACTTGCCCCCGGGAGTAAAGGCCACACTCATCGACCCAACACATCCGAATGCCAACTACCCCGACTTTCGCAAGGGGATGTTGAGGGGTATCGCGTCCGGCATCATTACAAACTACAACATTTTAGGCAACGATCTGGAGGGAGTGAACTATTCAAGCATTCGCAGCGGAACCCTTTCCGAGCGTGATCGGTGGATGATTATTCAACGCTGGTGGATTGACACGGTAAAGAAGCCGATCTTTTCGCAGTGGCTGCAGTTTGCTTTGATGGCAGGAAAGATTCCAGGCTATGGCATGGCAGATTTTGAGCGCCTCAATCATGCAGAGTTTACGGGGCGCCGTTGGGCATGGGTAGACCCGGACAAAGACAGCAAGGCAGAGGAGCGCAGACTTAAAAACCGCCTTACTTCCCATCAAGAGATATGCCGACAACACGGGAAGGACCACGACGAGGTTTTGCAACAAGTGGCAGAAGACGAGAAAAAAGCCGAACAGATGCAGCTCGATTTATTTTTGGACATTCAAGAACCGCAAACCGTGGAGGCAGAGGTAACGAATGAGTAGCGCAACATTGCCAGAAATGATTCTTCATGCCGGAGAGGTAAACACTTGGACCCTCGACATACTTCAGTCAGACGGCACCGCAATGGACTTGTCTGGCTGCACGGTGTATTTTACCGCCAAGAAAACAGAACAAGATGCAGATTCGGACGCCTACGTTCTCATTGAACAGGCATCGCATACCGACGCGGCAAATGGGGAAACTACAATCGACATCGACCTGTCAGGAGTTGGCGACCGAATTAAGATTTTTGGAGATGTTTGGATTGCCGATCTCTGGGTTAAGGATTCGGCAGAAAACATTATTCCGCAAGGGTTAATCAAAGTCACTGTAAAAACGGCGGTGCGCCGTTCGTTTTCATGAGTGTAACAGTCAATAATTCTACAAACACGCTTAAAATAACTGTCGGCAGGCAAGGGCCGGCGGGCGCAGGGTCGCAAACTGCGGCAGATATTCGCGCTCTAGGCTTTTTCGACACCACTAACGACGGAACGGGAACAGGCCTGGATGCCGATTTCCTCGACGGGCAACATGCCTCGGAGTTTGCGACCAGCCTGCAGGGGGCTCTCGCGGACTCGGCGCAGCAGCCGCCCGCGGAGGGTGCCTTTGTGGATGGCGACAAGACGAAGCTGGACGGCTTGGGAGGGATGGCAGGAGGAACCACCGGGCAAATCGCGACTAAGGCGAGCGGGGATGATTACGACCTTGCGTGGTCCGACGATCTGACCGTTCCTGGGCTTCTTACAGCCGACCACATTCACGGGAACATCGCCGGAACGCTTTACATCCACGTCAAAAACACCAGCGGCGGGACACTGGCGAAAGGCACGCCGGTTTACGTGACGGGTCACGTCGGCAGTTCCGATCGAGTAGAGGTCGCAGCGGCAGATCAATCGGACCCGGCAAAGATGCCAGCGATTGCGCTTTTGGCTGAGGAACTGGCAAACAACGGAGAAGGCGACGGAGTCATTGTCGGCGAGATCCGCACCTACGATACCGATTCGCCTGGGTGGGCGCTCAACGACGAGATTTTCGTCGGGACAAGCGGACTCACTACGACACGGCCCACAACCGGCAGCGTTCAGCCTGTCGCTACGGTTGGAAGGATTCAAGCCTCGACTGGCGTTCTCGTCATCAATTGCCAAGGACAACGGACGCCTGACGAATCGTTTGCAGACGCAACACACAGCCACACGCTCTCCGACATCACCGATGCAGGAACGGCAGCTGCGAACGACACCGGAGATTTCGAGGCGAGCGGAGCCGTTTCGACCCACGCCGCTATCACATCCGGCGTTCACGGTATTTCGACATTTGGAGCGTCTCTCGTTGACGATACCGATGCGGCAACCGCCAGAACGACACTTGGACTCGGCACTGCCGCTACCAGTGCTGCCGGCGACTTCGGTACGGCGGCGCAGGGGGCTCTCGCGGCATCGGCGGTGCAGCCAGGTGACAATGTGTCGGAGCTCGTGAATGATTCGGGATTCATCTCCAGCGTGGAGGGGACGGCGGTGCTGTCGACGGGCGAGACGGGCGGCACCAAGTTCCTGCGCGAGGACGGTGACGGGACCTGCTCGTGGCAGACGATCGCGGGCGGGGGAGACATGCTCGCGTCGACCTACGATCCGGGCTCGGTGAGCGAGCAGGTGGTCGGTCTCACGGCCACGCAGACGCTGACGAACAAGACGCTGACGACTCCCACGATCACGCTGAAACAAGGAACGGCTCCCGCGCCGACAGCGGAGGGGGACATCCAGTGGGATACGGACGACAACCAGATCAAGGTGGGCGACGGCGCGGCGACGAAAGTGTTCTCGGACGATTCGAAGCTCGCTTCTGCGGCACAGGGGGCTCTCGCGACCTCGGCGCAGCAGCCGCCGGTGGAGGGTGCCTTCGTGGACGGCGACAAGACGAAGCTGGATGGAATCGAGGTGGGCGCGACGGCGGAGCCTGCATCGGTGAAGGCGGGCGAGATCACAATCGTAATCAACAACCCGACTGCGGGAGTGGCGGGGTATCACCGAATCCCGAAGGGCTACACGATCAACAGCGCGTCGATCTTGGCATCGGGATCGTGCAGTGCGGTGGTGGATATTTGGGTGGACTCGATCACGACGGACCCGCCTACGGATGTGACGGACGCGGACTCGATCACAGCGAGCGCGCAGCCGACGCTGTCGAGTGAGGTCTACGCGACGGATGGCACGCTGACGGGTTGGACGACCTCGCTGACGGAGGGGCACTGGATGGCGTGGAATGTGGATTCGGTCTCGGGAGCCCCGGACTGGATCAAGGTGACTCTCGAAACAACGGCGGCATGAAGCGATGAGTGATACCACGGCAGATTTCTCGGACAAGTCGGAGGCGGCGATCCAGTCGGCGCTGGAAGAGGTGATCGATGTGCTGGAAAAGCTATCGCACCTGCACACGACGACACGCATGCAGGTGCTGGCGACGAGCTACCCGGCGCTCTATCAGCGGATCGCGCGTGTGAACGAACTGAGCAACGAAATATTCGGAGGCAGGTAAGATGGCGAAGCAAGTGATTCAGACGGCTGGTCGGGTCGACGTAGTCGCTCTACCAGGTGGCGAGAGGATCGAAAACGATACTGGCGAGATCGACTACCAAGTGATCGAGGCGTCTCCAAAGTCGGATCCGTCTGCGATATACATACGACGGCAGCATATGGACGGGCGATCATTCCTGTGGAATGCTCCCGTCGTGGACTGGAATGAAAATGTGACAACGGACGATCCACGGTGGGTCGCGGAATGATATGGCAATCGCACACGTAGATCCAACCAATGGGGACGACGGAACCGGAGATGGTTCCAGCGGGTCTCCGTACGCTTCTGTGCAAGGTGCGCTGGATAATTTCACATTCGACACGGCAGCGCCGAATACCATCCGACTCGCAAATACCTCGGCAGATGTGCTTTCTTCCACCCTCAGCTTTGCAACTCACTCACCGGGGCAGAAGAACCCGCTAACGATAGCGGGATGGGATAACGGGGGGAGCCTGACGGCAACTGGACCGTGGGGGCAAACATTTTCAAATGTCGGAGAAATTGACGGTAACGACGCGGTAGCAAACATAGTCTCATTGCAAGCGTATCTTTCCTTTTACAGGATCAAGATGCATGGCACGACGAGTTACTGTGCGCGTTTTGGCGCCAATTCCACTATAACGGAATGCGAAATCTATGATGTCGGGTCTACATATGCTGTAAGGGCACCCGATCGAATCTATAACTCTTACATTCACGACACAACAAATATGCCATCCTCTGGGTTGTGTTATCAGAGCAGGACGGTCTTGTTTTCTGAGTTAAAAGGTGGAGCCTCGGGCTATCGGGCTCTAATTGGCGATGCAATATTTGCAAATAATCTCGTGCATGGTTTTTCTGGCACGGGCATCGAGATTGACGAATCTTTGATGGTCTCAAACAACACGGTCGATGGGACGGGAAGCGGGGCCTCTGCGATAGGGATCTCAGCGAATAGCGCGCAAGAGGGATGCCGGGTATTCAATAATCTGGTAACGAACTTTTCTGGAAGCGGCGCTGTCGCAATATCGTTGGCGATTTCCGGTGCTGGGCCAACCATTCTCGGTAATAATGCATTCTACAACAATACCACGGATGTTTCGTCAGATACGGGATCTCTGAGCTTCTCAAACGTGACGGAGTCGAGTGATCCCTACACGAATGCGGCCTCGGGTGATTACTCCTTGAACTCGGGTGCAAGTTCTATCGGCGCGGCGATCATCACGAACGCAGATCCCGACAACCCAGACAACATCGGAGCGTATCAAGATCACAGTTCGGGCGGCGGGGGAGCGACTCCGGGCATGACGGCGCATGTGACAGTGGCGTGACAGGGTCGGGTGACTGATCCAACCCTGTTGACAGTGCGCCGAGGGCATGTGGTTTCGTTCGGATCGACCGTCCTATCGGTGCTGCCTGTGGTGCTCAAATTATCCTCTCAGGATTGCCGAATTTGCAAGAATCATAACATATCGTAAAGTATTAAATGCTGGGATGCGCAACGAGGGGCGCATCCATGAAAAATTCTTGGTATTCCATCAACGCAAAGGCTAACACGGCCGACATTTCGATCCATGACGAGATCGGATACTTCGGCGTGAACGCCAAGCAATTTATCGACGATCTGAAATCCCTTCATGCGGTCGATACCATTTCGCTATCTGTCCACTCGCCGGGCGGCGATGTTCTCGACGGCTGGGCGATCTTCAACGCATTGCAGGAACACCCCGCTCAGATCCACGCTAAAGTAGAAGGCTTCGCCGGGTCTATGGCTTCTGTCATCCTGATGGCTGCCGATCACATCTCAATGCCGGAAAACGCTTTTCTGATGATTCACAACCCCTGGGCCGGGGTCATCGGAGACGCCCAAGAGATGATCGACATGGCGGCGACCCTTGAGAAAATCCAAAACGGGATTGTCTCAGCATACGTTAAGCGCACTGGGCTCGATGCGGAGACGGTCGAGGATCTCATGCGCCACGAAACTTTTATGGACGGCGCCGAAGCTGTCGAACGCGGTTTTGCCGACACGGTCATGGAGACGGTGAAGGCCGCCGCCTGTGCTTCTGCATGGAAGGAGCGCATCGGAGAAAAGGAATTTCCAAAAGGGTTGGTATTCGGAAAGGCAGAGCCAGAGCCGGAACCCACACCCGAACCCAAACCAACCCCACAAGAACCAATCGAAACACCCATTGCAATGAGTGAAGAACCCAAGCCGGCAGAAAAGCCGCAAATCAGCATCAAGGACGCCCTCGCGGCAGATAAGCCGCGTCGCGACGAGATCCAGGCAATCGGTAAGAAATTCAATCTTTCCGACGACCAGATCTCCAAAGCGATTGAGGACGGCGTCGAAATCGAAACTTTCCGCAATTCCGTCCTCGACGGTTTCGACCCGGAGAGCTTCACAGCCACCGTTGCCGGTGGGCAAATCAACGCCAACGAGCTCAAGAACTCCGCTCACGTAGGAGACAAAGGCGCCGAGCGTTATTCTCTTTTCAAGGCTCTTAAGCAGCACGTCAACGAAGGGCGGCTCGACGGGCTGGAGAAAGAGGTGCAGGACGAACTTGCAGCCAATTACCGCAACGCAACCGGCAAGGTTGCAGACGGCCTCCTGATCCCGGCCGAATACTGGAACGCCAAGAGTTCCGGCATTCAGAATGCCGCTACGGTCGGAACCGGAACGTCGGGCGGTAACACGGTCGAAACCGAGATGCAGGGCCTCACCGATTACCTCAAGGACTACTCGATCCTTCCTCGTGTTGGCGCGACGATCTTTCGGGATGCTGTTGGCAACCTTGAATTTCCTCGTTCCACCGCTGGCTACAGCGGCACCTGGGACGCGGAGACGGACACGATCGCCAACGCCGACGCAACGTTTGCGGCCAACCTCACCCTTTCGCCCAAGCGAGTAGGCGCAGGAACGGCAGTATCGAAGCAACTCCTGGCTCAGTCCTCGGTCGATTTCGAGTCGTGGGTTCGTGGAGAGCTGCAATACGCCATCGCAACCGCAGTGGACCGCGCAGCCATCACCGGAGCCGGTGGAGACGCCCCTACTGGCGTCCTGAGTGCCTCTGGAACCGATTCCTACACTTGGCAGGTCGGCTCCGCACTCTGGGTGAACATCGTCGAGCAGATCGAAGATTACCGAGACAACAACGCCCCGCTTGAGCGAGGAACGTTCCTCACCGACACGGCCACCTGGTCGAACTGGTATCAGACGCAGCTTGCCGCCTCTACCGGCAAGTTTGTTATCGAGGAAAACCCGAACAGCGGCGGCTACACAGTCGCAGGGCGCCCGTTCTACGAGCACACCGACGTTACTGCGACGAAGGTTATCCTCGGAGACTTCTCGCGTTTGTTCGTGGCGATGTGGGGCGGCATCATGCTGACCTACGACCCCTACAGTCAGAAGAAGTCCGGGCAGGTCGAGCTTTACGCAGAGACCTTCGCAGACTGCGGACTCCTCCAGCCGAATGCGTTTGTCATCGGCGACGACGGAACCGCACACGCTGGCGCGCTCAGCTAATAGCGCATGACACCTTTCAGGCCCTCCCCTTTACGGGGGAGGGTCATTGAAGGGGAAACAAATCATACACCCACGCAGCCCCGTAAGATCATTTTCTATGAAGCTCAAGATTACGAAAAACGGAACAATTCACCGGGGCGTCCCAAAAGCCGCTGGCGAGATCGTTACCGAGGACGACAAGAACCATGCCGGCGGCCTCATGTGCGCCGGAGCCGTCCCCGTGAAAGGCGACGAAAGGCCAGCGCCCGAACCCGCCCCGACTCCGTCCCCGGAACCGGAAGAAAAGAGCGATCAGAAATCAGAGCCGCCGAAAAAGAAGGCGGCCAAAAAGAAGGCAGCCCAGAAAAAGGCTGACGACTGATTTTCCCCATGTGTCCGATGAAATCCCTCCCCTCCTACCTAGCACCAAGCGCCGCCCCTTCCAGCGGTGGCCGGTCTGCTCGCATCCTTTACGGCCTGCAACAGCAGACGAGGCAAGCCCTTCGCGGCCTGTCCGATGCGGAACGCAGCCTTGGCGCGTGGGAAGGATTCTCGGGATCCGAAAAGAAGGCAGCAGAGGAGGCGCTTGGCATCGACGCAAGCGCCCTTGTGAACTCGGCGAAAGATCTCCTTTCCGCACGCCCCGAGAGCAAGGATTCACAAAAAGCCGTAACTCAATCCGCCACCCGAAAGCAGAAGTAACAAATTTTTTACCACAACCGTTACCCTCGGTTTGTAAATCCCAGCACGAAGGGGGAGCGGAGTTTTTGAGTTTTCTTCGCTCCCCCTTTCTTACATGGCTACCAACGTTACAGCGGATCACGATAAGGCTTTTTCTGAAGTGTGGGATCTCACTGGAGAGCAGACCGTGACAATCAACGGAACTGCCGGCATCCAGGCTATCCTGCCATACGAGCTGTCGTCTACGCTGGACATGGACGGGGAAGGGATACTCCACGACGTAGGGCAAACGCAGATCACGATTGCGGCCTCGGACCTTCCGGCAACAATCGACGAGGAATCAACCGTCATCATCGGCGCAACGACGTTTCGCATTCTTGAGGTGTCCGAGGAGGGCACACGAGCGAAAACGCTCACCATTGAGACACCGTAATGTCCGCGCCGTTAGCAAAACGACTTGAGACTGCAATCGTCGCATTGATCGACGCGGCGCTTCCCTCTGCCCAGGTAATCCAGTTCGGCGACGGCGAAAAAGCCGAGAAAGACTACATTGCGGTTCGTGCCGTTCGCGTGTCAGAGGACCCCGTCGGCTCTGGCATGTTTTCGCATTCCGTCACTGTGACCGCACACGGGCAGCACACCGACCAGACCCTAGACACTCTGGAGGAGGTTTTTGACAACGCCTACGAGTTTTCAACCGCTCTCGCTACTGAGGGCGCGACCCAGTTCGTGATGCCGCAGGGCCAGGCAATTGACCTGGACGGCGGCACAAAGACCGGATCCGGCCTCGACGAGACATTTACTTATACATTCGGAGTCTGGGCGCAGACGAAAGAAATTTCTGACGCTGCCTGATTCCAGCAACCCAACACCCAACACCTATTTTACAATGGCAACACCTTCTTACATTCAAGGCGGCTCCCACGTTCGCGGAATCAGCAGCACAGAGAGCAGCATCAACATTTCATCTTTCCGGGAGCGTTTCGAGAATCCGAAAGAATACGTTTTCGACATCTACGGCGGCCGCACCGGCTTTGCCCATGATTTCGACCCGAACTCAACCGTAACGATCGAGGGCGAGGTCACTACTGCCCTCACTGGCGTTTTTGGCGCCTCTTTCGGCGCTGCCCTCACCGTGGCGAACTCCACAGACGGATACGATACCACGACGGGCGATTATCTCCTTGATGACATCGAGATTTCGATGAGCCGGGACGCGTTCCAATCTGCAACGCTCAACATGACGCGGCTCAATGGCGTAACAGTTGCCTGAAGCCATATAAACGGGATTGCAAACGATTGGGGTATATGGGAAGTGGCAACGAACTGACACGCGTAGGCTTCAAGGCGCAGCCGGTCGATAAGGACGACCGGCTCGCCTTTGTCGCCGCCGCAACAACAATCGGCTTTGAACTCTGCGAGGGGACTCCAAAGGTATCGAACGTTTACGACCAAGGGCACCCATTTGAGCCGGGGCAGCCCGGCGATGTGCGGATGTATCTCCCGCAGCTCGCGAATGACATCAACATTAACGAGTTTATCGAGGTTTGGAACGACCCGGAGGCGGCGTTCCGATCGGCCGAGGCGTTTCCCCAGCGCATCAAGGGCGCGAAAGACGGGCAGAAGCTGGTGGAGGTCGTCCACGCATTTCAGCCGGTCTACTTATCTGCCATCGTCGCTCACATGAAAGAACTCTCCCGGGGGCGCATTGCTGTCCCTGATGTGTGGGAGATCGGGAAAGAGGAGCAATACGGGATTGACACGCTCGACAAGTTCGAAGTCACCCACCTGGAGAGCGCCATAGAGCAGAAAGACAGAAATCGCGCCGCAAGCGTAATGATTCGGTGTTGGCGCCCTGCAATGGTTGGATGGCTCAAGGCTTACCGCCAGAACCGATTGGAACTCTCCAACCTGTGGCAAGATGTGCCACAAGCCATAAGGATCAAGCGCGGCCACGGTCTGCCGCCGCTGGTGTTGGAGAGAGGGCCGAAATTCAAAGAATTAATAGAGAGGTGGACATGAGCGATCTAAACTTGGACTTGGACGATCCCGGCGACGGGATTGGGGACATTAGCAGCAAAGACGTTGCCTTTTTGAAGGCTGCGGACGAGACGAAAGAGTTGCCTTTCGGCGGAAAACATGGAGGGCCGGCCAAAATCGAGCCCTTCAACACGCATCGGCAGATTGCCGCCCAGAAGCTCGGCATGGAGTTTTTTAACATGGGCGAGGAAGCGATTTCAGAGTTTCAGGATCGAGGAACCTACAACGGCATTTTCCTCGACGCGGTGCTGGTCGTGTTTCTGTGCATTTCCCCGCTATCCGTGTCGAAGAGGGCGCTCCGGGTTTCGTCATCGGTGCGAGAGGAGGCAATGAACTGGGCCAACCAGAACGGAATCCGGTTCGGTAACGCGAATCACGGGCATCTAGTCGAAGCATTCGGCGACATCGTGCAGGAAATCGTTGAGAGTGCCGCTGAGATCGACCAGAGCAACCCGGCCGAACCGGGGGAAAGCCTGGGGGAACAATCGGGAGCATCTGCGAAAACGTCGGCTTAATAGCGATTGCCACGGGAGGCGCCTATACCGTCGCCGAGATACTCGAGTTGCCCGTGGCACAGATGCTCCAACTGCGAACACTCGGACTAATGCGGCAAAACGTGAAAATGCGCCCTGCGGGTGGCGGAAAACTACGGAACCAGGTTCGTGAAATTCTCGGCGACCATTTTGATGACTGGATCATTGACGAATGAAACGCCCTTCATGGATGGCTGAGACTCCCTGCGTATGTCTCCCCGAGCTCAACTACGTCTGCAAGCTGTGCCAGAAGAAGGCAGACAGCGACCAGACTACGAACCAACCTGACCCGCCAGATTACGAAGGATATGCACTTGCGGACCAGGACGGCCATGACGGCGGATGGGCCAGCCCCCAGCAGGAAAAGGAAGAGGAGATGATACAGGCCGCGTCCGAACTCTTCGACGCAGGGCTGCAGGATTGAGAAACGCCATAACATGGTGTAACATATAGCGGGATATTTACGGACTGAAGGGGCACCGTGCCATGCCGTCTTTCAACCTCAAAGGGAAGGTTTCCCTCGACTCTACCGAATTTCAAGCCGGATTGCGGCGTGTGAAGTTAGCTAGTGCCGCAACGGCAAAGACCATCGGAAACAGCTTTCGGCAGATTGGCGGATCGTTGCAGAAAATCACGGCAAGCCTAGCCAAGTTTGCCGCCATCGCTGCGACGGTCACTTTTGCGGCCGCTACGGCCGGCGCGGTTAAGCTGGGACGAGAGCTTCGCAAAGCCTTTGATGTAGGAGGCGCTTTATCTGATTTATCAAGCCGAACCGGGATTGCTGTAAAGGAGCTGGTCATACTTGAACAGGCTTTTGAAGACAACGGAATTTCCGCCGATAAAGTTGGGGCAATTATCAACAAGATGCAGAAAGGCATTTCCGACTTTGGCGCGGGCCTTTCTACTCAGGTGCGAGCATTTGAGAGGCTCGGCATCACTTACGATGACATCCGCAACAAGTCGCCTTTGCAGCAGTTTCAAATGCTGCAAAACTCCCTCGCAAAAATTCCAGACCCAACTTTGCGGGCGGCTACTGCAATGGACATTTTCGGAAGGTCTGGCGGCGAACTGCAAGCGCTGTTTAATGATGCTGGGGCCATCGGGAAGGCGGCGCAAACCATAGGAACGCAGGCCGACATCCTCGACAAGAACGCGCAAACATTTGACCGCATCTCAGACCTTCTCAATTCGGCCGGGAAAAAGCTGCAGGGTTTCTTTGTCGGCATCGCCAGCGTAGCCGCCCCCAAAATACTTGAAGTGCTCGAAAAGTTTAACACGCTCGACCTCGCGCAACTCGGGCAGAACATCGCCTCAAATCTCAACATGGAGAATGCGCTGGAGGTTATCAAGGCGGCTTTCAAGGTTGCTGCAGCATTTTTAGGAAACGCTGTTTTGGAAGCCCTAGCGAGGGCTACAGTCGCATTTGGGGAGTTGTGGGCCAAGATGTCAAAGCATTGGGTTGATGGGCTCAAGAACGGCCTTGAGGAAGGGCTCGCTCGAGCCCTTGTTGCCGTTCTCGCCCCTTTCGGCGTTGTTATTGCCGGCCTCGATGGTTTGGCAAAGGGAAAACAAGGTAAGGCGGATCTCGGCGGCATGGTTACGGACTTTTTGGATGACAAGTTAGACGGAGATTTTTTCGGACTAGAGGATGCCACAAAGAACCTAAAAGATGCGGTTGAGGCGCTCACGAAGCCGTCAGGGCCGCCAGCGGATCGCAACGGAGGGGCTCTTGGCACAACCGCGCCCCCCGGCGGCAGCCTTCCTGCACCGACAGGGGGTGGACACCACGCAATTGACGCGGCACTTGCCAGAGGCGCGGAGAAAGCAAGCAAGCGAGTTTCCCGGCTGGATCAGCATCGCGATATGTTCGGAAAAGGAATGGCGCTCATGCCGGCTCTGCCAAAACCGGGATCAGATCACAAATCCCGAGGATTTCACGGACTCGCAGCACTGGAGCAGCTACAAATTGACAAAGCGGATGGAGTTTCCCCTGGATTCTATGGGATCGGAGCAAAAGGGGGACTTGGGGGCGCTCCGCTCGGAACGCTAAACGCAATGAGGCGCGCCGGTGTCGCAGTTGGAGCCGGAGGCATCGGTGCCACAGGAGGCCTCGGCGCCGTGAAAGCAGTAGGGCGCAAGGAGGCAGCCGACGCGGCCGAAGGAAAGCGAGTGTTCCAAGACCAGCTCTCCGCC
>Ga0208767_1001574_pt1 | contig 17949 bp, 9 predicted proteins | sample VirMetDEL_Mar_21_FD_184514 | JGI IMG/M metagenome (GOLD analysis project Ga0208767, IMG submission 184514) | Aqueous microbial communities from the Delaware River and Bay under freshwater to marine salinity gradient to study organic matter... | ecosystem: Environmental > Aquatic > Marine >... | reverse complement strand
TCCTACTCCAAGTTTTACTACTAGCTACATCACCCTTGGGATAATGATGTGATAGGCGACAAATAAATAAATTAAGAATAACTAGAATTGTCAGCCACTTCTGGGCTATTCAGATACTAGGCGAATTTAATACGCAGCTTACACGCCAGATATAAGCTGGAGAGTGCAGAGTCAATTTATATTCGCAGACTACCACTATGCGACAATTTTATTATACCACTATATGTAGTATGTCAAGGTTATTCTTCTACTAAACCTCGTACCCTACGACCTGCTCTAAGAGCACCTGTAGTAGGTGTAAATTCTGATTCTTCTTGTGCTTGTAATCTTTGTATTCTTTCTCTTTCTTCAGCAGAACCAAATACTTGTGCTTGTATAAATTCTTCTATATCATAATCAGGTCTTTCAACTAACCCTTCTGGTGTTATTCCTGGCTCTTCTACTGCTTCTGGTTGAAATCTTCTAGTTAATTCAGCAAGTCTAGGAACCTCTGCTTCTGCTTGTGCAAATAATTGTCTAGCTTGTGACTGTGTTAATCCAGCTCTTTCTAATGCTTGTGTTTCTTCTGGACTTAATGCAAAACCTCTAGCAGCAGCCTCACCACCAATTTGTGCTTGTGTAATTCTACCTTCAATAATTGCATCTCCTACTGCTGGGTCTATAATTGATGCAAATATCTGATTATCGTTTAAATCCATACCAAAATTAGTTCTATAATATTCTTTTACAGCAGGAACATTTTCTACTATTCCTGACCTAGCTGCTTCCACTCTTGCTCTAAACTCATTAGGTGCAACACCTACTTCAATTAAGTCAGCAAATGTACCTTGGAAATATTCTGGATTTAAACCATAATCCTCTAATGTCAAACCAAATGATTCTTTTACTGCTGCGTAGTCTTGTTCACTAAGTCTTACAGTTCCATCATCTCTTATATTTTTAGGAAATACTTGTGCATATTCTGGACTTTTTCTTACTTCAGCAATAGCAATATCTGCATTTTGTGTTTCTGCAAAGCTATCTGCGTAAGTTTGTATTAATGTTTCAGGCAACCAAGGAAGTAGTGCTCTAGCTTGTCTTAAAAATTCGTCCATTATATTATTCTCCTAACACCACCAGCACCAAATTGACCAACCATACTAGACAATACTTGATTTTTTATTTTGTCTGAACCACCATCTTTTAAACCAGCATTATATAACAATGTAGTAGCTTTTGCTACATCATTGCTTTTAACAATATCTTGAAATAATGTAGATGTTTCATCTACTGTTCCACCCCAAGTATTTGTACTAAATCCTCTCCATGGTGCAGCTATTTCTTCATAAGTTAATTCATCATTGTAACCTGGATATAAACCTTTTTTCATATTTAACAAAGCATCTTTAATATTTATCTCTGCATCAGGGTCATTTCTTACCATACTTGCCCATTTATTTATTTGTGAATCTGCGATATTGCCACCAAACACAGGACCTAAATATTCTTTTACTAATCTCTTTACTTGTGATTCACCTGCTCTAGTAGTGTTATAATCTACTTCTCCTGATGTAATAAATTCATTTAATTTTTCATCTATTTCTGCTTCTAATGTAGGGTCTGCAAGTATTGTTATTTGGTCAGATGTAAATGCTTCTGACCATAAACCAGTAGTATATCTTTGGGCAACCCAATTTACTAATTCATCTGATGGATTTGCTATACCTGATTGTTCCATTAAGTTTTTAATAGCCAATCTATCATCATTTATTTTTCTTTGTGCATCTGCTGGTAAATCTCCTGCAAAATCTGTGGTAGCAGATTGTGCTAACAATAGCCAGTTTCTTTCCTCTTGTGTATGTGTTCTCCACCAATTTGTAGATTGCCATTCTGCATCTGTAACTGTTCTGCCCTCTAATGTAGCTTCTGCTAATAACAAAACCATTTCTTCATCATTTAACCAAGGTCTAATCTCTGCTTCTTTAGCTAATGTATCTACAAAAGATACCCAAGGACTTTGTTCTGGATTATATATGTTAGGGTTAGCAAGTTCTAATGAATCACCAAATCTTATTGCTTTGTTCCATTGTTGAGAAGTAGGAGTTTTAACGCTTTCTTGTACTCCAGGAAACTCTACAGGACCAAATATGTTTTCTAAATCTTGCAAACTTGTATCGTAATATATTGGTGTACCTGTTCCAGGAATAAAATATACAATATAATAATTACCATTTACATTCCAATATTCAGCACCTGTTGGTATAGGCATGTCTCTTTTATCTATACCTGTGTATATAGAACCATCTTCATTCTTTATGACTACTTCACCATCTTCTCCAACAGTAGAATAATCTTTAGTATCGTAGTTAGTATTACCTACACCTACTACACTTTCTCTTTCATTAGTTGGCGTAGATGCGTCTTCACCACCATAATCTCCTGGGTAATCTGGTGTTAATGGTTCTGATTTACTTGCACCTGCATAGCCTTCTCTACCTGGTATTTCACCAGCTATCAGTCTTTCATATTCTGATTTTTCTTCTCCAGGTCTGCGTTCAGTATTAGCTGTTGTTCTAGCTCCATTAGGTCCATAAACTACTACTTGTGCCATTACTCTATCCTTGCACTCGCATTAGATAATTTTGTATATAAGTTTGCATAAATATCGTGTAAATTTTGTTTCTCTTTACTATCATACTCTACTTTTTCTGGTTTATCATCACTATTGCTAGGAACTACTTGTATTGGGTTTCTTCCAAATAATTCTAATTCTCTTGCAGTTCTAGGATATGCTCCTTGAGCATTAGATATGTTTGTCATTATGTTAGTCATAATACTATTTATATTATCTCGTTCAGGACTAGATTGTACTGGTGGTTGATAATACTCTGATGCAGGAACAGTACCAAATCCAGGTATTTCCATAGTTGGTGTTGTTGCTGCTGTTTCTTGAAACTCCTCTATTACAGGATTTATTACATACGAAGTAGGTTGTAATTTATCTATCCAAGTTAAACCAGAACTTATCCTTTCAAAATTAGGAGTATATTCTTTTCTTTTAGCTGGTTGATATGGAATATTATATCCTGATAAAATTGATTCATATAAATCTAAACCATAATTATATATAACTTTAGGCAATTCATCTATTTCACCTGCTGCTAATGCAGCAGCACCAACTACTAATACAGCAGTTTCCCATAAATCTATAGCTTGTCCTATGCCAGGAATTGGTATTCCTCCAGATGCTTGACCTGTAACTTTAATTACTTTATCTTTTACTTCTTTTTTAATTGCACTGTCTATATTTAGATTATTTATATATTCAACAGCTTCATCAACAACAGAAGCAGGTGTTACATCATCTACTACATTTGTAGGTGTGTCTAATTGTAAAGTATTAGGTATAACTTCTCCTTCAATAATCAAATCTTCTTGTGCATTTATTACTACACCTCTAATTACATTATCCCAATAACTTCCTTCGCCTAACTGTTTTACACCTAGTTCATCAAGAATTTTTTGTTCTGTATTAATAAGATTACCTGCAGGGTCTATTTGTTCTGTAGGAAATATTTCTTGTACATTTAATAAATATTCATTTAATTTTGTACCTTCACCCATTACAGCACCACCACCTTTAGGGTCATATATCCATTCTTTAGCTGTACCTAAAGTTATTAATAATCTTTTATTTAATCTAAGTAATGCTTGTTCTTTTAAAGCAGTATTTGGAAAATTTACTTTATCAAATGTTTTATAAGCATCATCTATATATCTAGTTACTATTTGATTAGGTGTTTTTTGACCAACATTTTCTATACTTATTCTTAATTCTTCTGGTGAAACACCTTCTTTTATTTCTAAATAATCTTCAATACGCCTTGCTTCATCAAAATTATTATTAATGATATCTATTTCTCTTTGAGTTAAATTATTTTCTGTTATAAATTCTTCTACAGTTTGACCACTAGGTCTTTCCATTAACTTGTCAATAATTTCTTCTCCTTCAAATGTTTCAGGATGTTGTATTAAAGGCAAGTCATCTAAAAATGTTTTTGTTTTTATACTTTTTCCACCTACTGTATCTACTACATTTGTAGGTGTGTCTGTAAAAGTATTTACCCCTGTTTTATATATATTGTTATCAGGTAATTCATCATAAGTAATTGTATTAAGACCTATAGAATTGAAAAACTTTTTAATGTTACTTTGATTTGTTGAAGTTCCTGGTGCACCACCTGGATAAGTATAGCTTTCTAGTCCTACTATTCTTGTACCTGGCTCTCCTAGCTTTTCGCTAATAGTTCTTTCTACATTAAAATTTTTATTTCTTTCTAACATATCTGTTAGTAATTGTTTCATTGACTTATATGCGTTGTCGCTATTTGTTAATTGAACTTTATTTCCACCACCTGTGCTTGTTAGCATTGGATTAATAGGAACATATATTTCTTGTCCAGTTTCTTTTGCAACATCTATTAATGCTTGAAGTCTATGATTACCTTCAGGTATTTGTACATTACCTGCTTCATCAATAATAACACCAAATACAACTCCACCTTCATAAGCAGTATCATATAAATAACCTTTATCTAAAATTGTTTTTTTAATCTCATTTATTCGTTCTACATTACCTTCTGCTTTTCTATCAAATTGAATAAATTGTTCTAAATCTTCAACCTTTGCATAAGCAATATTTACGCCTGTAGGTGTTGTATTACCACCCATAGTTCCTGATAATTTAAAATCATCTACAACATTTGTAGGTGTGTTATCTTCAGCCATTGTTACTTTTCAGTAGTATCTTCTTCTATCTTCATAGTGCCTGGATTTTCTTGTAACCTACGAACAATATCAAGTAGAGATGGTCCTTTTTTAGCTGTTTCTAAACCTTCTTCAATATTCTCTTTAACCTTTTTACCAAACTCTACTGGTCCTTTAGCAGCACTTCCTAACAATTCTCCTGTGCCTTTTACAACACTTTCACCTACAGCAGTCATTAATTTTAACAATTTATAATAATTTTGTCCTGGTTGGTAATCTCTTATTCTTTGTGTAACTGGTCCAACTGGAGCATTAGCACTATTTTGGTTAAACTTTTCAGCAAAGCTCATATCTTCTTGGGCTTTTTCTTCTTGTTTAAACAAGGAGCTATCACCCTTTGTTTCAGGCCTTCTAGGAAATTTTGTATTTGGAGGTGGTGTTTCATTATAAAACCCTTCATCTACAATACTAAAGTCTTCTGCTTGTGTTTGGCCTGGTTGTAATACTGCTTGAATATTAGCAACATCTCTTAAATACCACTCGTAAAATTCTTCTTTGCTTTTAAATCCTGTAGAAATATAGTCTGTTATTGCACCTGTTTGTATCTCTGATGCTAACTCCATACCATTACCATATTGTATTTCACTTTTCATAGGGTTATCTCTAGTACCTTTGCCTGTCATATAGTAACTAGCAACATTATTCATATTGTCTAATGAAGGCAAGAATGCTTTAGCAAATCCTTCTTGGTCTTCTATATCTACATAAGGAGGAAACATTTTAATTCTTGATATATATTGTTTTACAATACCTTCCTCATCCATACTCTGATATTCTTCAGGGCCAGGGCCTTCAGGTGCTTGGTCATTTAATTCAGCACCAGTTCGTATAACAAGGCCTCCTTCTGCTATAAAAGCATACTCTTGGTCATCATCAAAGTAATCACCTTTTGCCATAGCAACTAAATCACTACGCATCTCTTCTACTGTTTTAGCTCTATACCAATCTAATGGCCCAAATTCTTCATCCATTATGGGGTTCCTCCTAACTCTATTTGACCCATTGATGCTTCAAATAAATTTGTTGCATACTGTATTTGTTTTAATGCATCTACTGATGACATCTCTCTTTGTATATCAGGTCTAGCTTTTAAGTTTTCTGTAATAACATCTAATGAATTTAAAGGTGTAGGTATTTCTCCTTTTGCTTGTCTTAAAATATCATAACCTGGAATTACTAATGGTAATGTACTACCAGGTAAATATAGAGGGAATGTACCTTGTGGAACAGAACTAGCATCTCCTACTGTAGTTCCTAAAATAATATCTCTATCTGTAATAAGACTTTCTTCATAAGCTCTTTGAGATGCAGCAGAAGCTGCTAATCCTGTATTTACTTCATTAGCAAATTCAAGATAATCATTTTCGGTAAAGTTAATACCTAATATTTCTGATACTTGGTCAAGTATATCTTTTATTTGTCCAGGATTTGCTTTAGCTTGTTGTTCTAAAAATAAACCTTTTTGATATAGGTCAACAAAATCTTGTGTCTCTGTAAATATTTCTTCTAATTCAGCTAATGTACTTTCATACAAAGGAAGTCCTGCAGCTAAATCTTTTTCCCATTTACCACTATCTGTAGCTTTGATGAATAATCTAGACATAAACTTAGCTTCTCTTTCACCCCATTGACCATACTCTGTAGAAGGAGGTGCATCCATTCCTGCAAGAACCATTCTCTTTTGTAATTTAAATATTTCAGTTGGGTCCATATCAATAAAGTTTCTATACTCTGCACCTTTAGCAAATGGTGCATCAACCATTTCAGGATTACCTTCTTCATCAAACTGTACTGTAGAAGGTACTAATCCATCTCTATCTGTTTTATAACCCCAGTAAGGATGGCTACTTCTGTATGTTCCATACTCATCACCTATGTATTCTCCTACTTCTGCACTTTCTTTAAACTTTTCTTCTAATTCTCTAGTTTTTTTGTAATCATCACTGTTAAGTGTTTTGTTAATGCTTGAAACTATTTCATCTACATCATAAGCATTTGACTTTACTTTGCTGTTAAATTCGTAAGTAATAGAACCTGCTGCTTTACCAGGAGTAGGCCTATCTACTACAGAAGGATTATTTCTTATGTCATTATCTGCTGATTGTAATAATTCAGATAATGAATTAATGTCTGCTTCACCTGATACTTGGTTAAATAAAATTAATGTATTATCACTAAAAAAACCTCTTGTTGTTTCGTTTTGAATTAGTTGAAAAAGATTATATTCATTAGTTTTAGTATCTATACTTCCAAGTCTTTCGCCTACTTTAGTTTCTTGTATTTTATAAACAGCTTGTTGTAAATAAGCATCAATAATTTCAGGTATAGAAAGTTGTCCTACACCCATATCTGATATCTCTATAACATCTACACCGCTATCTTCTGCAGGTGCAGTTCCTTCTTCAAGGTCTAATATACTTTGTTCTTCTTGCTCTTCAGGGTCCATTAATTATCCTTCATATTCCTTGGGTTTACTGGGCTAATCTCATAAAACAAAACTTCATTTGCTAATTTAGCAAAGTTAGTTCCATCAGATTTAGCTACTATGTCTTCCCAAATAAATCTCATTAATTCTTGTGCTTTAAGGTAATCATTACTATCACCATAAAGTCTTCTAGCTTCTCTAGTAGAACCTGATATTCTTATAGATAACTTTTCTCCTCTAGAGTTAGTATAACTATATCTACCATTGTTTATTAAAACATCGATAACATTATCTCGTTCTTGTAAATATTGTACTACAAATGGATACTCGGGGGAATTTCTTGTAAGTTCGTAATCTTTCCAGGTAGCTAACTCACCCATAACTGTTTCTACAGTTGCTCGTTGTTGTTTACCAACAAAGTTATAAATATTAACTATGCCATATTCATCTTGAATTTTTTCTTTTGCTTCTTTGTAAGCATCATCCCAGTTTCGTTCAGGTTCAGTTTCACGAATTTCTTTTTTCTTTTTCTCTAATTCAAAGATAGCTTGTGATTGCCTCATAAACTGTGCATAGTCTCTAGGGTTTAAATTTCTAGTTTCTATGTCGTAGAATGCAGGATAATATAATTCATCTTCAATTTTGTCAGGTTGTATATAAATACCAGTATTTGGTAATGCACCAGGTTCTAATAATTCTTTCCTATCTCCTTCGTTCCACCAAAAGTAAGAATGTTCTTTTATAGGTTTCTTACCCATTGTCTCACTCTTAGATTGTGTTAATGGAATTGGATTAATACCAAACTTTTCTTCAAAATCTATATCGGTTTGCATATAGTCATATCCATTTTTTAATAACAATTCATCGTATTTAGATTTTAATACTTGTGTTGCCCACCAAGTTCCTTCTTTATCTTGCACTTCTATTCTTGGTTGAATACCAGTTGGCAATGTAAACTGTGTAGTTCCTCTAAATATAAATAAACTTCTAGCTTTCTTAAATGATTTTTCCATATATTTATCTATGCTTGTTTGGTCAGTTTGGTCAACTTTACCTGCCAATACATACGCTGTATAGGTATCCATTACTGCAGTACCAAATGCTTGTTGTCTTTCAGCACTAAAAGTATTTTCTGATGTAAAGAATTTTTTCATCCAGGCAGGCCATTGGTCAAAAGGATTACCTCTACCGAAAGAACCTAAAAAGAAATCTTGCATAATTTTAGGTACAGGTAATCTTTCTACAATAATATTTGCAGGTATTGTTACTAATGGTCCAAATCCAGGAGCGAAACCATTCTGTGCAATTAAGTTAAGTCCACTAGCATATCCAGGTATAGACACTCTTACACCTTCTGCTTCCATATCTTCACCGAATGCACTTCGTTGTGCTACTGCCTTTAACGCTCTACCACCAATACCAAATGTTAATATATTCAATGCATCAACATAGTTAAACATCATTTTTCCAGTTGTTGGGTCTTCTTCTAAGAAACCATTTTCACTATCCCAGGGTTTTGCAGTCTCACCATTGTCTATAGCTATTCTTGTTTTGTTAAACTTCTGTGGATTTTCTTGTATCAATTTACCCCATGATTGGAATACCTCTGCCCATATTTCAGGGAATGGTATGTACTTGTTAAACAAATCAGAAGCAACATGTCTATTAGAAGTTGAATACAATAATGTTTTAACTTGTTCCATAGCTTTTTGTTTTAAGATATCTTCTGCTTGTTTTAAAGAAGTAACTGTATTTTCTAAAGCAGGTTGTTTAGCGGCTTCAATTAAGTCATCCCATAATTTATTTCCATCTACCCATGCTTCTGCACCTTTAAGAAATTCTGCTCTAGTAGCATCATCCATATAGGCCATTAAATCTATAGCTTCTTCATAGAATGTATATCTGAACAATGGGTCTCTGTTTAATTTGTTAGATGGTTTAGCCAATAATACATCATAAGCTGTATCTAATATTTTACGATATTGTCCTAAATTAGCTCCTGCATAATTAGCATCATCAAAAAATCCTGCTGCAACTATATCTTCACCTGCAATCATAGTTCCACTTTCACTTATTCTTTGTGTGCCATCGAACTTAGCAGGTAATGATTGTGGTCCTAATCCTGCTCTATCTACTTCAGGAGTTAGTAACTCTATTAATTCTTTATAAAATGCTTCATTAGCTTTACCTTTAATACTTTTACCACCAAGTCTTGCTGAATTACCTTTAAGTAATTGGTTATGTTGTTTCCATTTAACCCAGTCTTTTCTGTTATAGACACCACCATTAGAAATCATTTCTAGTATTTGAGAATTATTAACTGAAGATAAATCACTTACAAATTTAGGAAATACTTTGTATCCATTTACAAACTCTACTTGTCTTGCTGCTTCTGCAGATATTTCAATACCAGTTTGTGGATTTATTATTTTATGTTCTGCTCCTACAAGTCTTGCAATTCTATATTGAACACTCTCTAAATATTCTTTTAATGCTTTATCACTTCTTAGATATACCTTGTCTTCAGCATTAAAACTTCTAGCTACTAAATCTTGTAAGAGTTCTTTACCATCTCCTCTTAAATAACTAAATGTTTCATCAAGTCCTATATCTGCAATTCTTACAGCAATAGGGTCTGTTGCTAATATTTCTATTTCAGTCCATAATGCTTCCCAGTATCTTGGATTTATTCTTCCATTAGGTAAATACTTATCTACCTGGATAAACATATTTTCTATTAAATCTTTACGACCAGTTTTAAACGCAGATGTAACTGCTTGCTCACCAAGAGAAGATAGATATTCAGGAGTGTTATTAAATAAACTGCCTCCAGGCATTCCTCTTGCTGCACCTTTTACTTCATCAACAGTTACTTTTAATGCATCAAAATTAGATTTAAACAATGCTTCAAGTACTGGTTTGTTAATAACACTATCGTAATTAATTGATGCTGCACCTTTGCCCACTTCTACTCTATGTAAAAATATTAAACCTTCATTATCTCCAGTAGCTAGTGCTTTACCAAATCCGCTATCTATTGCTAATTGTTTATTTGCTACATAAATACTTTCCTGGAAGGCATTAATACCTATCATTGCAGCATTGCTAATAGCATTTTCTCCACTTAACCCAATAGATACATCTATCATTATGTTTCCATCTTTATCTGTATAAACACCGACTGCATGCTTATCTTTACCTAATAAAGCAACTGTGTCATCATCAAAGAATAAATTGTCTATTTGTGTATCTAAGTATTCTGCAGGAGTAAGGTTTACTTTGGCTGCTTCTTTTTCTATAGTTCCAAGATTACCAATAACCATTTCTTTATCTTTATACGCAGATACGAATACATCTCCTTCAGCAGGGCCTCTATATCCTAAATCAATAAATTGTCTTTCATCTAATGATGTTGTAAACCCACCACTTTCAATTATTGCTTCACCCATTGAGTTGTAAGTATTTCCATCGTATCCCTTGATAGCACCTGTTGCAGTTGCTTTTATATTTTTCTTTTTAGTTTCAAATGCTTTTTCTGTTAATTCAGCAAATTTAACATTTCTAATATCGAAATCATTGACTGCTGCATTAACCATATACTCACTAACTTCACCTTTGTAATTAGTTTCAAGTAAATAATGTTTAGCTATTTTTTGTGCTTGGTTGTAATCAAGAGCTTGTAGTTGTTTTATATCATCTACATCTATCATATTTTTCATAAACTCAATATCATCAGGTTTCATTTGTGTTGTCATAACAAGTTCACCTAAATTATTATGTATTCTTGCAACCTCATCTGCTCTTTCTATATTGAAAAAGTCGTAATATTTATTTGATGTTAAAGATAATCTTTTAAAGAAACTTGTAAATGGATTAACTTTTCCACCATAAGCATTTCTTAATGCTTCTTCAGGAACTACACGAAGTAACAATGCTAACCTAATCATCCATAATGGTTTTAAGAAATTGTTTTGTAATGCGTTAAAGTAGTAATCTACAAATCCTTGTGGCTTCAATGACATTGCTTCTGCTGTTGCTCTTCTAGGAATTTTAAATTGTTTTACCCAATTCTTATCTTCTATAACACCTATGTTCTTACCAAAAGCTCTTAATAAACTTTCTTCAGGCCCAAGTAGTTGTTGGTGTGCTTTAGATGCACGAATAATATCTTGTGGGTCCATAAGCAATGAAAAAGTACTAGATGCTTGTGATAACAAGTGCATTGTAGGAACTGCTTCAAAAACATATCGTTCTAATTGTGTCTCATCAAAATCTTTGATACCAACTCTTTCATAATATTCTTTTACATCTTTAATTAAACTCTTATATCTCTTTTTAATTTTTGTACCATTAAATGCAAGTGAACCTGCAGAACCACTAAAGAAACTTCTTAACTCTTCCATTTGTGCAGTAAAGTTTGCTTGTTGTCTTGTGATTTCATCAATATCAAATTTAAGATTTGGATTTTGTTTTATAAGACTTTCAGCAATCTCTAAGTTTGCTGCATTAACAACCTCATCTAACTGTGTTTGTCCTGCAGAACCTAATGCTTCACGCATAATACTTCCTCTAGTCTTAGGGTCAACAAAAGCTAACTTCATCATGTTGTCTATATTCTTGACACTTTCATCTAATTGTGTCCACATAACTACAGTTTCAGGTCTTAATTGAAATGCTCTTTGCATGTGTTTAGGTAAGGACATTCTTAATTGTGAACCTAATCCTAATAAACCTCTTGTTTGATAATTAGCTACACCTTTTAGTTCTGCACCTAAAGCTGCAAGTTTTCTAAATGGTGCTACATCAGTTGCTTTACCTGTAATAACTTTATTCATATAGTTAAAGAACTCACCATAAGCAGTAGGTTTATAAGGTAATGCATCTAATCCTACATTTCTATTACCTTTAGTTAGTTCTCTAACTCTATCTAATTCAATCTTTCTACCTTCAGGTACATATTCTTTTATAACATTAAAAATGTCATCGTAATTTTGGTCAGTTAATCTTCCACCTTTAGCTACTGTATCTAATACAGTCCATACATGCAATGGGTCATCTACTTCTGTAAGTACTTGTAATACTGATACAGGCAATCTATCAAATTCTTTTATGTCTCGTAAAAATGCAAGCCCTTCATCTCCTTGTAAATTTGCTATTGCTTTTGCAAAATCTTTACCCCATTGACTATTTCTTACATCATCAACAGTTTTTCCATAATATAAAGCTCTATTTTCTTTACCTGTTTTACCTGGTAAAAATCCTTTCCAAAAGTTTACATTTTTTAAAACAGGTGCGGTTGACCTAGCTGCTTTTTGATTTGCATTTAATAAACCTCTCATAGCTGTTTTGACACCTGCACCATACATTAAAGCTAAGTTCATAGGGTCAGCAGCTACACGAAAGACACCATCAATAACACCTGATATAACACTGTATCCTGTACTTCCTGGGTTAGTTACTGTTGCAGCAATTATTCTTCCAGGAGATATATTTATTTTTTCTCCACGCCTAGTTGTATATTTAAATCTATCTTCTGCTTGGTCAAAAGCATTTGTAATATCTCTACCATAAACTGCTTTAGCTTTGTTATAAGCTACTTGTTGACTGTTACCTGCACGAATAGCATTTAAATATTCTTGTGTCTCTTTTAGATTTACAGAGTTAGGCATAAATCCAGTACCTAAGTTTATAGGATTACCTTTATTTTTTTCTTGTATATATCTTGTAAGTTCTGTTGGTCCATAAGCATCTCTTGCTTCTCTATATTTATCTCCTGCTTTATCACCAAGAACAGCATTTAATATTCCTTGTGTAACTGAACCGCCACCTTCACCTTTATCACCAATAAAAATTTCAGGTACTCCTGCAAGAGTTGCCAATGCAACTGTTCCAGGAACTGATTTACCTGTAGCTTGTGCTGCTACTACTGCTGATTTAAAACCTCTTGATACTGGTTGAAATAAACTGTCTAAACCTAACATACCAACTTGAAATGCTCTTTTAACAGGTCCCACTTGTGTAACAGGTTTAAGATTGTAAGTATTTTGTTTTGCTAATAGTTCTTGTGTTTTCAATGCAGTTTGAAATGCATTGCTATCTCCTGCACCAGTTCCTGCCATTGCTTGATATGCATTCATTCTGAATGGCACATTAGGATATGTATTACCTAATTCACTAAAGTTTCTAGCCATCTCTTGGCCTTTAGGTGTTTGTGCAATTCTTTGACCTTGTTTATAAGAATTAACTTTATTTAATGTCTCTGCTGCGATAGCTTCGGATATATGAGAAGCCGAAAAATTAAAAGGCGAGAACCTCATTAGAAAGTCTCTGTGTCAGCTTTTTGCTCAATTATTGGTTCTACTCTTGGTGCAGCATAAGCATCAGGAGTTAAGTACTCGGCAATTATAGGGTCATTAAATTGTTCCATTAATCCCATCCAATAACTTTCTACATCTAATTTAGGTTTTGCAGGTACATTTGCACCTGATGTTGCTAACCCTTGTGCTACATCTACACTTTGAAATCTAGTTGGTGCTCCTAATTTTATAGGCCTGCCCATAGTTGCAGCTACATTCTGTTGCACTGCTTCAGCTTCAGGTCCACTTGTCTCTGCACTTAAACCTGGTGTAAGTACTGTATTAATAAATTCACTTTGCCCTGTTGGGTCGCCTGATTTTCTAGGTACATACAAGTCTGCTGTTGCAGGGTCTATTTTTAAATCTTTTGCTTCTTCTGCCATTTTTTTACCTGCTGATTTACGAACCATACTTATCATCCTCTTCATTTAAAAATCCAGTAATACTAGATATAAATTGTAAAAAATCTTGCTTTTGTTGTTCATCTCTCATTGCCAAACTTATTTTTACAAATACTCCAGGCATTGGTCCAGGCATGTGATATTCATATACGACTGGAAAAAAATTTTCTTCTGTATCCATATCGAAGATTTCGGTTTCTCTTGCGTAATTGAAATCCCAATCTTCTTGGTTAATCATGTCAATAAAAGCTGCGTTTGTTTCAGCCATTGGGTCAAATTCGTTAGCCAACTTGTCCACCTCCTCGTTGAGCTGCTACTTGTGCTAAAACTTGTTGTAATCCTGGAGGAGGTCCTTGTGGTCCTTGTGGTCCTTGTGCAATGGCCTCTTCTTCAGGTGTCATTTCATCACCTTCAGGAGTATAGAACTTTTCTAAAATTTTATTAATGTTTTGAGGATTTTTCTTTATTTCAATAGCAGCCATAGTTGCTTTAGGATTACCTTGTGCAGCTTGTGCCATAAGACTTTCAAATAAAACATTCTCTGCTCTTTCAGAATTTATTCTATGTTGTATTTGAGATATGTTATCTAATCCATCCATATTCTCTTGTAGTGTTTGTGTATCGATAATACCTTGTTGCTTTAACTGCAATCCAGTAATAATCTTTTGTGGTTCATCGAACCCTGCCATAACACCATAAATTCTTCTTGTTTTATATTGTTCAGCAATATCAGAACTAGGTACATAAGTCTCTTTGAATGCTGTACCTTTACGATAACCTGCAATAGGTTTACGCATTTGAGGATACATTATTTCATCCCACTCTAATCTCTTAGTATCTATTTGTTCTAATGCATCTTTAAGAATTGTTTGATATTCTCTTACATGCAATGAAGCAGATTGACCTAATTCTTCTAGGCCTCTACCAGTTACAAATGCATTAGGGCTTTGACCATCATCAGATACAGGATACGCAGAACCTAATCTTAGATGTCTTTCTAGTCTATCTATCTGTTGGAACAACTGATAAGGTAGATTGTTTACTGGTTTCACTACTTGACTACCAGGAGTTAAATAGTTTACAGATAATCTTCCTTTCTTATATTGTCCACTTTCTATCTCACCGATGATGTTGGTTTCTGTAAACACAGCATCTTCCATTGCAATGACAGATAGAACATTTATCTTTGCCATATTAGCCATAAGTCCAATCACATGATGGAACTGGCCTTGCATTTGGTCGAATGCAAATCTCTTTGCAACGACAAATCTTGGTCCTGATTTAAGAGGGTTAGGAATAAAATCTAATATAACTTTGTTTTCAGGTAAGAAAATATAAGTACCTTCTTCATCGTAGTATTCTGCTACAACTTTACCTGTACCACTTTGGTTAGCCCAAGTCTTGTCATAACTAGACATATAAGCCATAGTGTTATATTCACTATCGACTTCATCCATAATCACATTTTTATATTTTGGATATGTTTTAGCTAATGTTGTATGTGGAACTCTTTGTACGACAGCTAGTTCTTTAGGTTGTTGGCCTTCACCAAAATATCCTGGATAACAAAGATAAGGGTCTTTGACTTCTGCATAAGGATAAGGAATACCATTGGCATCCTTTTTTTCTTTTAGTACCCATACAACAAAACCATATCCAGGCAACCATCTACCAACTTGTGGTAATTGTAAATCTACTTTTTGTAATTCATCATAAGCGTGTATTATTCTTTCTAATTTTTCTGCACGCTTTGTAGCTCTCTCGCTATCTTTATCATTGAAGATATCTACTTTTAAGTCAGGAGCTCTACCTAATTTTTGTGCAAATCTCTCCATTGCTGAATGCAATAAGTTAGGTGCAGGTATTTGTTGATAATCCATATCACGCATTGATTTACCTAACAATGCTTTTATACCATCGGCACCACCATTCATAATGGCTCTGATTTTATCTTTTTCGGCTACGACATCTGAATGCTGTTGTCTTAGTTCGTAAACCCTACTGTAAACTTCTTCTGCTGTTTTCATTATCTCCAACTGTCAATATCGATATTACTACCTTCATACCCACCAAAACTTGGTTCATATTCAAGTCCCATTGTAGCAAGTCTTTCCTTCTGTAGCCTACGAATAGTTTTCATAGGAAACCAACTTGCCATAACTAAGTCGGATTTTTGTCCTACACTTCTACTTTTGTTCTGTGCAGAACTAAAATAAACCAACTGACTTTTATATAAGTTTACCTTCTCTTGGGCTTCAAATCCAAGATATGGTAAAGAAATTAATTGGTCAGCAAACAATGGTCTCATCGCAGTAACTCCATAAATTGGGTCATGCTTGTTACTATATGTTTGAGTTCCTTCTAAAAATATACCATGCTTTCCTGCAAAATCTCGTATTGATTGGTCTTGTCTAATTGCTCTTTGAAAACCATTCTCTTCAATAACCCAGTGGGCCAAATTGTATTTAGTAAACCAAGTTTTCATAATTGATAATGCTTGTGGAATACCACCACCTAAAGAGTTTTCCATATCAATCATGTACATCTTGTTAGATGATTGGTCATAACCCCATAAGAATGCTGCTTGGTAGCCAGTTGATGCGGGGTCTAGTCCTGCAATTAGTCTAACTCCTGCAGGAATATGTCCGATATCTCTGCTTTGGTCTCTACATGCTTCTATCTCTACGCTATCAAATAAAGCCATACCATCAGGCATTGCTACATTAAGGTAAACCATTTCATAGATTGCTCTACCACCAGTAGTTTCAGCACCTGATTTTCTATCCATTAACCATTTGTAAGTTCTCTTTCCTGGCCATAACATACATTCAATATGCTTTTCATCATCCCAATCAGGTAAATTACATCCAGTATCATGTGCTTCTTCTACTATGGTGTGCCAACTTTCGTTGTCTAGTAGGTGTGAATATAAATCATCGTAATGTTGCCTGGAACCAATAACAACCATAGCTGTATGTTCCTCTTTACGAGATGATAAAGTTGTTGTCCACCAACTTCTAGTGTTTTCTCTTGATGAAGGTTGCATAGTAGAGGAGTGGTCCTCTAAGTCATCTGCAATAATAATATCGCAATCTCGGGAAAGAATTTTTCCACCCCTACCAATACCAACCATGGTAGGAGACTTAATACCAGTAACAGTCCTGGTACCAACAGTAAAGCCATTCTGCGACCACGCTTTTCCTGCTCTGCTAGTTGGTTTAAAACTTTTTCCAGGTGGGCATAATTCTTCGATGAGTTTTTCATTGTTCTCTAACTGGTCTATTACTGAAGAAACTGCATTCTTTGAAATCTCTTCATTACCACCTACCCACAATATTCTAACATTAGGGTTCTTAATTATGAGCCATACAGCAAAATGAATTAGTAGGTCTGTCTTGCCATGTCGAGGTGGAGATAGTATCATCTGTTGATTTCCATGTTCAATAGCTTCTAAGATAGATTTAATCCAACGAATATGAAATTCAGGTGTCTCGTAAGGTTTACCTTGTTCTGTCTCAAAATATCTATCTCTAAAAATCTTAAAGTCAGCTAATGACTTCTCTGCTTTAGCAGGAAGTGTCCAATTCTCTGCTCTCTCTTTTGTCTCCATATCTTCTATCCAAGCGGCATAGGCATAAGACAAAGCAGCTTTTGAACATCCTAATAAATCTGCTGCATCTTGTTTTTTCAAATCACCTTTTAAAATTAATGGTCCTAAATCTTTAGCAACAAGTTTTTCATACACTTCACCTCTACGCTTTTGTACATTAGGTTCGGCAACAGGTTTACCATCATGTTCAGGTTCGTACACTGCACCTTTTTGTTGTGCTGCATATTTTTTATTGTGATAGGATTTAGAACATTTTGGTGAACAGAATTTACGAGCAGGAGGTTTTAAAACATTATGACAGGATTGTGCGTAACAAAGTTTAACTTTAGTCATTATATTTTTTTCCAACAA
>Ga0208767_1001573_pt1 | contig 17966 bp, 17 predicted proteins | sample VirMetDEL_Mar_21_FD_184514 | JGI IMG/M metagenome (GOLD analysis project Ga0208767, IMG submission 184514) | Aqueous microbial communities from the Delaware River and Bay under freshwater to marine salinity gradient to study organic matter... | ecosystem: Environmental > Aquatic > Marine >... | reverse complement strand
CTGGGTTAGGGTTGATGCTAAGTGACGTACCATTTGACTGACCGCCCCAAAGAATACAAGCCTCTTCCCTATCCTTATTACTTCGTGTAACCACGAGGGTAGACGTTGTTTGCTCTTTGTTTACGAACAACACAATAGTTGTGTCAACGCTCATGTGGCTCATTACCATAGGTATTTCGCCATAGTCTTTCTCAAGATGCTCTACCATGCTGGCAAAACTAGGAGTACACGCTAGTTGAAATGGCACATCGAAGGTGTACATATCATCTGGCATAGGTAGTTGCGTTAAAAGGAACGCGGCTAATAGTTCTTTCATCGTCTTTCAAAGGGGTCGATAGTTTCACCATTAGCAACTGCTTCTAGTAAGTCATACATTTCTTGCGCCTTCCTGTTTTCTCCTTTGCGTACTGCCCACTTCAATCTTCCTTTTAACTCTGCAACATCACGCATAAGGTTTTTGTTTTCAAAGTATTTGTTTCTATCTAGGTTTACATCATATGATGCAATGCCTGAGAAAAATCTAATCCATCTAGAAACTTCTTGCACATCTTTATAGGTATCTCTTGACGCACCAAGACCAAAGTAAGCATCTTTCTTAAAGACGGTATTGCCAGTTTTAGGATCAAGAATATTTTCACCAAAAATTCCGCCGGGGTTTAATCGGTTAATTTCTGTAAGAGGCACTAAAACTTTAGCAAGGTGATGCAGTCTAGGAGGAAGTTTAACTCCTAAGAAATCATCCATCTGTCCGGGCGTAGACTTGATTGCCTTGTTCATAAACGTATCGTAATTAGCAAGCGCTTCAAGCGGGGCTTTAATCAATGGTGTAGCCATCTCACCAATGATACGTTTAGGATCAATCATATACTGTAGATCAGCCATAGGTATAAGGTTCATCAAAGCAAATGCCTTAACTACGCCAGTGTTTTCTCCACCAAGAAATACAGGGACACGCTCATTCCAGAACTGACCATAATCTGATTTGTCTAACTCACCAGCACCATGCTCAAACTGTTGCTTTGCAATAGCAAGTTGTTCTGCACGTTGCGGGTTCTGAATCAATGACTTAAACTGTACAGGCAAGTTCTTTCTAGTCCAAGTATAGAACGGAAGGAATCTTTTGGCCCAGTTCTGCTCAAAACTAGATAAGTCTCCATAGTCAAACATAGACTTCTTAACTTCTTGAGATGCAACATCAAAGGCTATATCGTCCTTAGTCATAAGTTTGTTGACTGCTACGCCTCTATCTGAATACAGTTGAGTCTCAGTCTTGAAGTAATCTTTAGGTATCTTCTCGTTCATCTTGTACTTCTTACCATCTGGGGCAAGCCACTCGTACTTAGATGGATTTTCCTTAATCTTTTTTAAGGTGTTAAGAAATACTTGGAACCTAAAGTTACCCTCAATCGTGCCGCCTATAGCAAAACCACCACGAACAATAGGGTTGTCTTGGCCAAGATAACGCTCTAGCATACTGCCTTCACCAGAGCGTACTTGCAAAGAAGTCTCTAACTCTTTTACAGTATCTCTAGTGTAGTGACCAGCAGTAATACCTCTGGCTCGTGCTTGTTCGTATATCTCTTTCATAGAGTATCCTGTGCCTTCAAAGTTAGGCGCAGTCCACTCACTATCTTTAATAGTTTTAAGAGGCGTTTTGTTAACAGTATTAAAAAAGGTTTTGTTTATACCTTTCATCTGCTCAATAGTTTTTTGTCTTGCCGCTTCTGATCCACCAAATCTAGAGTAATACTGCAACTTAGCAGACGCTTGTGCAAGTTTAAACATATCAGCAGGCGATACACCGGATACCATGTATGCGTTCCATGCGTTGCCAATAGCGTTACGAGTATGATATGCCGGACGGACACCTAACGACCAAGACTTCCATGCGTTCTGCATCTTATCGTACATACGGATAAACTCATATGGTTGTTTAACACCGCTCATTACATCCATAGTATCTTTAATCTGCCTTTGCAAATCAGCAGGCGCATAGAACTTAACTCTGCTTGCGTTAGCAATCTTGTTTGCTTCATCAATAGACTCTTTGCCAAGTTTTAATATGGCTTGTCTAGTTGACTCTTGCATTGTAGGATAAACATCCTTAAGATATTGGCTCATATCTGCAACACTTTTGCGTGGCAGAGTTGACAAACCCATATATATAAGTTCGTCGTACTGCGTTGCAGAATCTCTAAAGCGATCCCTTAATGCTTTTGCAAACGAGTCCCTAAATATTTCAGACTCAAATGTTCCTGGTGGAATAGAGTCCACCAAAACATTCTTTTCGTTTCTGGTGAACTGTAACCACTCATCATCATTCATCTGTTGAAACAAAAACCTATCATTATCAAGGTCTTTTGATCCAGCCCATGCAGGGTTTAAGATTCTTTTCTCAAAAATCTTTTTGCCATCATCTCCTACACGCTCACGAACCCAAGTACCAATGTTTAATGGTTGCTTCTTAGGGGCATTGTTAGATAACCAACGCACAAACTCTGGCGTATCTCTGCCTTTTGACATTGCTTGTTGACCGGTTTCATTTAGAAAAGCCGCCCTATAATCAGCCAACTGATTGGCAGAATATACGGGGCCAAGCGGCCCAGTGTCGGTAATCTCGTTAATAAACCATTTCTTTTGCAGGGCTTTTGCTTGCTGGTCTAACCGTGATCCCATAGCAAGAATAGGATTAGTCTCAAAGAATGGTGCGTCTATAGGATTAGGAGCGCCACCTACAACCTCAGAATATACTTTAGAATATTCATCCTCAAATAATTTGCTGGCCTCATACAAGCCTTTGTCTCTACCAATCTCTACACGTTCTTGCCTGTAGTTTGTACCAAAGATAGGTTCTATCTCATCTGCTACTGTGTCTGCTTTTACTTTGTTAATCTCTGCGGCAGTATTCTTCCACTCTTTAGTCATAATACGAGGGAAGTAACCACGGGTAACAATATCTCTAATGGGTTGGCCTGCCGCCTGAGAATACTTTGAAGACAAATCAAACACATTAGTCCAGTAATCTACTATCTCATCAGCATTTTCCCCTAAGATATTTTTTGTAGCCTCATCAATAGGCTCGGCAAACTCTACCTTTCCAAGATCGCCTCTATCTTTTACCTGTTGGTATACTGGACTACCATCTGGTTTAAACAAAGGATTGCCTTCAACATCTCGCATTTGAATAGGCTCGCCAAAACTATCTAGTTTATCTTTAGTTTTTAATGGGCGCTCCATTGCTTTAACAAACGCTTTGTGTACATTGTCTATGCCAATGTTAAGTGCTTGAGCGCGTTTAACAAATAAATCCTGCAAGTCATCAAACCCCTTACCCATAGCCTCATCGACTACACGATTAAAATCTGTTTCCCCAGACTTAATAGCCGCGCCTTTAACTACTTTGCCTTTACCAGTAGCAACATTAAAATTTCTAAGCAGATCTTTAACCTGATAGTTTTCTTTAATGTCAGTATTAAGTATCTTTTCTCCTGCTTTTTGCAATACTGGAGTAGCGCCAGTTACATCACTCGCTTTCTTAATACCTTGACCTACTTTTGCCGCACCAGATGCCCCAAAAAAAGTAAGGGGATCAGACGCAACGTCACCGGCAAATCCAAGAACGCCTTTAAGAACGGAGTTCATATCGTCAGGTAGGTAGTCTTGGGTTCTTATCTCATCTTGCCCCATCCACCCTCGGTACGCTCCCTTAAAAAACCCCTCTCTAGGCGTGAGATCAACACCACCAAGTGCAGAGTGCACGGCGTTACCTATAGCAGTTTCTTTTAGGCCGACCTTTAATGCCTGAGCAGGACGCTCCAACAAAGATAAATAATCAAGAATATTCTTATCTTCTTTAGGAGGTTTAGTTTTTAGTCCGTATTTAGACTGAAGAGATTGATATAGTCTTTTCTGCTGTACTTCTACAGGAAGGTCTTTAAAGTTATCAGGTACATCGGCTTGAAACTTGCTACCATCAAAACTAAAAGTAACTTTCATTAATCAATTTTTACCAAGTTGTACATATCAGAATCTATATTATCAGAACCACCTGCTCCTGCGCTTCTTAAAAATGCTTCAGCGGCTTGTTCTGGACTCATTTGTATTCCTGTTTCTCCGGTAGGCGGATCAATAATACCTGCGTATATTGCTTGTAAATAAAGTTGTTTTGCTTCATCATCTCTACCAGCCGCTAATAACTGTTTTACTTGCGCTCCAATTTGAAGTTTAGTTTCTACCACGCTAGGGGCTCTAGTAGATCCTGATGGAGTTGCACTTTCTACAACGCCAGAAATTTCCTTAGCATCTGCCACAGTTCCACCAGCCGCCATTACGCGCTCATAGGCTTCCATTGCTGTAGCGGGTACGTTGCCACCACCAAATATAGAATCAAATATTTCTGCTTGACGCTGGCTTCCCATCGATTCAATATCTTGACCAAGAATAGCAGTGCCTAGTTTAAGCATTTCCTTAGCAGATGTAGGGTTAACCAAGTTAACAATACCATAGTTAACCATCAACTGTTTCATTTGCTTGTTAAACTTAGCCTGCTTACGCTGTTCAAACTCTACACGAGATTCAATGTCAGGCTGAAAGCCAAGTTCATCTCTAGTAGGGTATTGCATCCTGCTTGGAATTACGCCCGACTCTTGGGCTTGTTCTTTATTAGACGGTTCTGCTAGTTTTCTTGCAACATAATCTGCCGCAATACTTCCGCCAAATAATCCACCACCAAGTCTAGTAAGTTGGCCGCTTACAGTAGTAGGCTGCATATATAATCTATTAATAGCGCCAACAGGTCTTGGAGGCCCAACCACTCCGGGTTTTTCTGCCCTTCTCCAAAGAGGTCTTTTACCTTTAGTAGCAAGATTTACAATCTTATCTGTTGCTTTTCCAGTAAGGCCAAGATTAGCAGCAAACCTTTTGCCAAAGGGAGCCGCAACTCTTAACAAATTCATTAATCCTATAGGCATAATTAAGCACCCATCATCATGTAGTAATCTTCCTCATCTTCTTTAGGCATGCCGCGCATATAATGCTCAATCAAACTTTCTCTATAAGGAAGCATAGTTGCCCCATCAAGACCAATCATTTCAGCATCGTCAGGCGTAGGGATCTGATAAACACCAGTTCTTTGTCCGGTATCAATATCAGGCATGCCTTGATTTGGCTCTGGATAATAAGGCAAAGTTGCTTCATCCATTCCTACCACTCCTTCACCATATAAACCATCGCCAAGGTAAGGCGCTCTAGCCGCAGATGGCTCTGTTGAAAACATATTCTCCATTTCAATCTGCTGTTCCGGCGTCATTTCCTCAAAGCCGGGACCAGAATAATAAGGCGTACCCGGAGCAACTGTGCTTGCTTCTGCAACATTAGGTCTTAATATCATATCAGCAATACCTATACCGGGAATGGCTTTTAGTAGACCCCTACCCATTCTGCCAGCCATCGACAAAGGTATCGAAGGACGAGAAGCGCCGCCGGGCATCCTCATTCTCCTATCAACAGGATTAATACGGGATACTGTTCCAGTGCGGGGCAAAGCATTTCTTGGCGCTTCTAATCTAGGAAAAGGGCCAATAGTTCTAAGAGGTGGTCTGCCACCTGCGCGAGCGGGAGGAACTAAAAACGGTGGAAACATTGAAGTATCTTCTTCCTCTACTGCTTCCGGCAAAGGAACCCTTGCGCGTTGTGGACTGCTTATTTGCATTGTTACTTCTGCATTTTCACCGCTGGGTTTAAAATATGCAGTACGCATACGGTTGCCACTTTTAGGATTCTCCGCCATCTCTTCATAAAAGAAGTTATCGCTATCAAAAAAATCACTTAGTTTAGCCTTCTTTAAATCTTTTGGAAGGTTGCCTCTACCCGGCTCGCCTGTAGCGCCGCCAGTAAAAGACTCCATAAAAAGTTTTCTAAGATCATCTATATTCATATTTATACCCTAACCATAAAATTACGCATTAACCACGGATCGCCATAAGGTTTTGATGCACCTACGCCACCAGCCAAATCTGATTGAGGCCCATAAGTTCCTCTTGGTGGTTTAGCCATAAGAGCAGACATAAGCAACTGGTTCATCCAGTCTTCTTCTTCTTCTGGCTTTTTGCTCGATGTATTTTCTTGATAAGACCTTTGCCCAGCGCCAGCAGAAAATGGTCCATATACCTGCTCACCTTGAGGATTTACTGGCTTATACGGCTCAGAACCCCAAGACAAAGTAGGCGCATTAGGGTCCATAGCGCGTTGTTGACTTTGTTGTGCCAACCAATCTTCGTATTCTCTTGCGCGTCTTTGTTCTTCTGTTTCAATAAAAATAGGAAACATTAAAATATCTCCGAGTAGTTAACCCTGTAGTATCCATCACTACCTTTAATAACAGCATCAGGCTTGGTGCCAAGAACCTCTTGAGCCATAACACCCATAGTAGGTTCATTATGTACACCAATACGCTTGGCTTCTTCGTTCCACTTCCATGTATAAAGATTGTAGCCATTGACAGACTTGCCGATAAACTCTATGTCTTTCTTAAGTCTTTCGTCTGATGCAGCAAAAAGCGGAGCAATAGAGCCAATTATCCCAGCAATCTGGCCTGCTTGTTCCAAACCAGATGGACCTTGATACGGAGTAGTCTGAGTTGTTGACGATCCGTAATCACCAGACACAAGAGCCATGTAGTTTTTCAAAGCGTTCATAGGTGCATTTGCTTCGTACTCGTAACGAGCCATATCCCTATCAATCTGAGCCTGAGTCATTGCACGACGTTGCGCCCCAATCTGACCAAGCGAACTAAACAAATTAATAGGCGCTTGCATAGTTGTTGGGTATTGACCCAAGTAACTTAATGCACGATTCTGTGCGGCTTGCTGTGCGCCATATGTAAGTTGCGCTTGTTTATCTAGCAGTTGTTGGTTAGCAGTTTCAATTGCTTTTTGCTGGATAAGATTGCCTCTAGTGCCGCCTCCCGGCTGATATCCAATCATTTGACTTCTGATGCCCGGAAGAACTTGGCCTTGTAACTGGCTAACACTTTGTCTGCCGAGATAGTCCATCATAGGGTCAAAAGTAGAATAGTCTATTTCACCACTCATACCTTTTAACAAACGATCTTCTGCTCCAGCCTGTTGTGCTACAGCCCTATCGCCAGTAACGTAACCTTGTACTGCGTTTTGATACATCTGTTCAGAAGGATCAAAACCAGCAAGAGTTTCACCGGGATAATATTCAGGAAATCCTGCGTTATAAATATCAGCGGCTCTTTTAAAACCGCCGGTTAAATATTTCTTTTGCTGATCCCAAGGCTCCGTAGTAGAGGTCTGGGTTATCATTGATGGTGTTCCGCCTCCAGCCATTAACTTATCTCCTTATGATTATTAATCGCTAACATTTATTTATTAGGGGGTTCCCCCGGATACGAGTCACTTTCACTAGATTCATTGGTATCTGGTGGCGGCTCATAAGATAAATCTAGACTGCCAAAAGGATTATACCTTTGAGGAAAACCAACCTTTAGTGGAATTGGTGTATAATTCCAAATGTTAGGACGTACAAATGCTTGCTGGTATTGTGTAGTCCATGGTTGATACAACAAACCTCTTTTGTTAGTATAATCTGGCCTTCCTAAATCTTTTGTAGAAACTGTTTTTGTTTTTCCTTCTGGGCCTGTTGTTTTTATACGGGCAAATATTGCTTGGTCATATCGTGAAGGGGCGCCCATTGTTAGTTTTCCACCCAGTACCGGGTTTTCAGGCATAATGTCTTTTAAATTTCTAGCCCCCGGAGCAGTGTAATTATTAACCAACATTGGAAAATAAACATTTGGTTTGGGGTACGGGCCTATAGGAAGTTTTTTGTCAAAAACAGGAGTTGATTTTGTTCCAGATCGTGGAGTATAAACCGAAGGAGTATATACATATGGATCATCGGGTGAAGAATCCCCAGAGCGAATGCTTATCATTGGACCGCCTTTGCGCCCAAAGCGATAATACTCTCCACTACCCGGGTCTACTTCTTTCCACCACTCTCCAGTATTATCTATAATCGTCGCTTTTGGGTGTTTAGGTATAGTAAAATCTCTAACGTTTTTATGAAATTTTCCACTTGCAACTGTTGGAGGACCAAAAGTTCTGCTTCCAGAATAAACTCCTTGTTCACCGTAAGAAGGTCTGCCTGTTGCGGTGTTTATAATAGGAAGTTTAGTTTCCCATGCTTTATATCCTTCAGCCATTAGTGCATCCTCTCTTTTAATTCTTTTGTGTACACAATATATGAATCCTTCCAATCAGGTAAAAGTTTTTTCCAACCTTTTCTGCCCCATAGTTCTAGAGCAGAGCATCCAATACGAATAGCAAACGACTCAATCATATCGTTAAAGTTTTCGTGAGCATCTTGAAATCGTTCTCCAGATATAGCAATAATTCTAAGTATCCGCTTTTGAGGATAGTCAATTACTTGAGTAACCATAGACATAATAATTTTTGAATCTTCTACGACTACCCATAAATCCATATGACCAGATGATATGTAATCAAAAAAATCATCTACGTCTAACTCACCCTCACTATGCTTTGACACCTTTGCAAGCATGGGCGCTACTTTGTCCCATATATGTATAGCGTCTTTTGGACGAACAAGTGTAGCCTTCAAAATATTTTCCTATTTAAATCTATCCATTAACAAACCTCTTGTTGCTTCCCAACCTCTAGGAGCGCCAGACCTTCGATAAACTTGTTTAGCCTGTCCATACTTACCTTGTCTTGCAAGCCTGCCAATGGTTCTCCTTGCTCCTTCGTTTAAACCATACTGCCAAGAGTTAGGATTGTCAGGACCAGCGGAATAAATACTTGGACCAAACCCTCCTTCTGGTTCTGCTATAGGATTTTGTAATTGTGCGCGAGTATAACCAATTGCATTTACAGGGTCGTAAGTGCTTTCAAAGGGAGCGTTAATGGGGTTAAGGGTTTCCGGATCTATAGGCGCCCCACCGCCAAAACTAGTGTTGTAACCAGAGCCACCCATCGCAGGATCATCAGAGCCTCCTGGAGTAAATCCGGGTTGACGAATGGGACCAGTTATATCGTTAATATTTAATGGAGGCAAACTACGTGATCCGTATTGAACAAACGCTGGATTAGGATTTGTTCCACCCATTGCAGGATTATTAAAACCCCCGGGAGTAAATCCGGATCTAGCCATTTCACCCCCTTGATATAATCTACCGCCACCCCCTTGATATAATCTATCGCCATAAAGGTTGTTCATATTAGACTGAGACATACCTCCAAGATTATTTCCTCCTCCAGCCATAGTTATTCTCCTAGAATTTCCACTTAAATTTAAACAATGCTCTATTAGGCTGGACACCCACGCCTAGATCAATAGTTTCTGTTACGGGCTTGTTAAACTCCATTTGATATCCGTTGTCACTAAAGTTAAACCGCATCATAAACGGTAGTGGTTCATCAAAACCAAATTGGTTATAAGCGGCTACCAACAGCACAGAAAACATCATGAGTTCGGTTTCGTTCTTCTTGGCAAACTCTTGAATGCGATCCCATTCTGTTTTCTTTTTTAAAGTTTTTGTTACCAAAGACCCACAGACGGTATTACCTCTTCCGTTTCCTGTTCCAACAACTCCTTCATACGAGCAAGCGATGTTTCCAAATGTTCTTGCCGTGCTTGTCGTTCCTTCTCTGTCATACTCAGATACGACAACTGGTTTTCCAAACGTAAGAGCGTACTCGATTCTTTTTCTAAATTCTTTTTCACCAATCTCCTTGGCCCAGCCAGTCTGAAGATAAATGACATCTGCTTTTTCGTAATACTCTTTTAGCCTTGCAGTGTTATTTGACTTGTACATATGCGGCGTAAGATGCACGCCTATTGGTTTGTTTACCCCCTTCTCACGAAGGGCATCAATCATGTTACCAACTGCTTTAGCACTAAAAGATTCGTCACACTCAAGGCACACCACATAGTGACTAACAAGATCATCAACCGCATCCACCACTTCATTGTTATATTCAATTTGTTTTTTTACCGTATTGTCACTAAAGTTTCTGTCGTCACTGGTTAACCAGATTACGGGAGATATGCCGCTATCAAGAAGCCTGTTAAGACGGCTACGCCAATAAGTTCTGTCCACTCCATCGAAATGCCCAAAGTTCCTATCTGTACTTCTGGCATAGACATCAGCGTGAGTATCCCCATTGTTTACCAGTTTGTTTAGAGTTGTTAACGTCCATTTCTCGTTTGAGTAATCAGGGGCGAGCCATGACAAAGTGCTATACTCCGCACCGTTAATTAAAAAGGTAGATTTATAGTCACTTATTACAGCAGTGCTAACTATGACGCCTGCCAGTAATGCTAGAATCTTTTTCATGGTTAAATTTTTTATTGATCCACTTGGACTATAGTAACCGTTGCGCTTGGTACAGCAGGGCCAAAAGCACTAGCCGCTGTCCCATGCAGGTCTAAATCTAAATCATCAGTAGCCCACGATCTATTTATAGTTTGCCTGTGGTCATTTGTATCTAAAGAGTTAACCATAGAAGAAGAGTTGGCAACATCAACGCCATCGATTCTAGGCCATATCCACACATCTTTTGAACTAGCGCTAGTAGAATGAATTGTGGCAGACATATCTATATGGTAAACGCCGCTGTAAGTAAACTCTATTTTAGACGTATCAGAAACATTCAAAGAAACGTTATTAGTAACGTCTGTACCATTCCAAGTTATAGGATAAGCGGTATTAATTGAAGCAACCGTTTGTTGTGAAGTGTCATAAAACTCTGCGTAAGAGCCTGATCCACTTCCTCCTGCAAAGGCTATCCAGTTAGTCCCATCAAAATAGTAAAGGTTTTTGCCCTGACCGGGGTTCCAGTCAGACCCATCTGCATACCGTATGTCACCATTCCGTGACTTATCTGGTGCAACATGAGTCTCGTCAATAGAACTTAAGTCAATGTTTAAAAGAAAATCACTTAACCTGTTAAACTCTCCATATATATAATCTGGCAATCCTTCTAAACTTGGAGGGGATGGATTAGGTGTAAATCTTTTTACAGATTTTATATCTTTATTCGATGATTGGCTCATCGTATTCCGCTTCCTCTAATCCCTCTAACATCTACGTCAACACCAATTCCATTTAACTTCCAGTCTACATCAGAATCAGATTCAAGTTTAATGCTTATATATTTTCCAGATACTCGACAAGATATTTTAGATTGTTTTGAAGTATCAGAAGGATCAAATGTAAACGGTCCTTCCCAAGTCACGCCTTCATTTGTACTCATTTGACTACCAACATGAAAAATTACAGGTGTATTTCCTTGAAAATCCATTTGTGGATAAATTGCTTTTACATACTTTACGCTCTGTGGGTCGCCAAAATCTAAACCTATTCTTTCAATACGAGAAGACATCAAAGCAGTATCTTTTTTATTCCCAAGATTATCTCGGTATATTTTTGTATTGGTTGCGTCTGTAAATAACAGGTTATTTTTGTTTGCATCGTATGATGCAATAGTCCATATATCCGTACCTTCACTCCATTCAGTTCCTTTAGCATTAATGCCGTCCCAAGTTTCTCCAACAGTAATATCAAATTTTCCTGCGGAAATACTTAATGAATCAGGCAAATCTCTAAAAGAAAAAGTATTATTTTTGTAATTCCAAATTAAAGCCCTATTAGGATAAGATGCAGATGCAGTTGGAAAACAAGCCATAATTTCATTACGAACATAATCTGCTACAACATATGATTGCCTAAATAAACTACCTTCTAAATCTCCAAACATTTCATTACGGACTTTTCCGGGCAAAATAGCGTTAATTGTTTGTCCGTTTGTTACATAACAGTCGCTGTTGCCAATGAAAAAATGACCCCCTTCAAAAGCGCAAACAGCATTTTTGGAAATTAATCCAGCATCATTTGTCAGTAATTTAAATGAAAATATGTAAGGGGTTCCTACATAGTTCATTACATAAATAGAATCTGTTTTGTAAATTAAAAATGCTTCACCTAACTGAAGGCCGTCTATAATATCTCCCGGCGTATCTGTAAGAGGATATTCACCAGCATCAAGCGTTGCATCTTGAGCATCCCATGTTACTGGCTCATTAGCAGTTGCTGTTCCAGTGGACCATTTAACTAATCTAGGCTCTTTAATTAAAGGTCCAGAAGGAGTAATTTTTCTAGTCCACCCCATACCAATCAAAAATGTTTTATATGCTCGAATAGAATCACACTTATCATCTGAACTAGGCCAGTTAATAAGTTCAACAAATTTGTTTGGATCGTTTGTACCGCTACCCCACGGATTACTATTGCTTCTTGTAAGATTCCATTTTAACGGAACTTCTGTTCCATTGTTGGCAATTAACATACCATTTAAATTTGTAACACCCCATTTAAGATTGGTAGTATTTGAGTTTAACGAAATGTCAGAAGTAGTAGTCCCTTCTATAGGGGTAACAACTGCATCATCTGGATGATTGTAGGCTAAACCCGAAACAAGAGTAATATCAGTAGCGGTAAAACTGCTGTACTCTACAACTTCATATTCATTGCTTGTTCCAGTTTCTTGATTTCCTATAGCCAAAAAACCATTTGCAGAAGGAGCAAGACCAGTAGTGCTGTCGACTACAATAGTTGTACTACCAGCAGTAACAGCACCGTTTAACTGTAAAGTTGCTTGAGGCGTAACGTTATACCAAGCGGCATCAGCCTTAGAGTAAACATAAATAGCGCTTTGCCCAAATACTACAAAAAATTTATTTCCTTGTATATCAGTATAAGAATCAAGATAGTACGGAACTATTGGGCAAGTAGCCATAACCTCGGCATAGCCTGCAATTTTTTGCACACCGTTGTTTCTAAATCTTACATTGTTGCCTGAAGAAAAAGCATTAGGCGGCAGTGCATACGGAGGAACATCCGAAATAATTCCTGCATCTGCAAATCCTGTTAAAGTTTGTAGCGGCATATTACAATAATTTCCTAACACAAAACGATGCGCCAAGCAAATCCCAATCGTCGCCTACACCTATGCCTTCTGCGCTTATAGTTAATTTATCTCCAGAATTAAGAGTAAGTATTCCAACATATGATGAATTAGCCTCGTATAAACTATCATAGGGAGCGGGGCCTGCATTTACGCCCTTACTTATGTCTGTACCATCGGCCAATACTGCGACTCTCCACGCTTCGCTACCGGGCCAAGAACTTTGCGCTCTTAATGAAATGTTTGCAGTAACTATATAAGCACCAGTAGATTGAACCGTATACTCTCCAGATGTAGACCCGCTAGTGCTAAAAGAACCATCGTTATAATATCTAGAACCAGTATTCCAAGCGTAACTACTTCCTTTTAAAGTTTGTTCGCCACTAAGACCAGTAACATCAGCAGTAAGAAAAGCACTAAAGCCTTCTAGCCCATTTACTCCGCTAGTATCGCCAACGCTTGTAACAACCCCACCAACAGACAAGTTATTTGTAATAGCAGTATTTCCAGAACTTTCAATACTGAATTTTTCAGCGGCATTTACATTAATTGAAAATTTATCGGTGCTATGGTTATATCGAATTTCACCAACCGTTTGACTTGACGCATCACCAAAATAAATAATATTTTGCGCCGTATCTACAGAACCTTCTAGAAAAATAGCCGAATCTATATTTCCAGTAGTATTAACATTTTTAACTCTTATTTCTGAATTTCCGCCTCCGCTAGTATTATGCGCATCAAATTGATATGCTGGTGAGGCTGTGTTTATGCCAACTCTATCAGTGGCAACATTTACAAATAAAGCATCTGTATCTACTGTTAAATTACCGCTAACATCTAATGTACTGCTTAATGACAGTGTACTTAAACTAAGTGTATTAGACCAAGATGAATCAGTGCCGTCAGTAGTTAATACTTTGTTGGCATTCGAGGCCATATTAGGAATAATTGCCTGAGTAGAGGTAGAGGGAAAACTGTTCTGAAGAACAGTTTTTATCATACGGAGATGATCGTCTCCTTGCCCAATTTTATCTGTTGCTGTAGGGTTAGTGCTTACTAATTGAGTAACCCAAGATGCGCTTTCTAATGACATAGTTTATTCCTTCTGATCTAATGATTTTTTTAATTGTTTAACAAAAAAATCCTTAGCAATTTGCAATTGATGTGCTTTTAAAAGCAACTCATCAAGTTGAGGGTTAATATTTTGCAGGTGCAATAATGATTCTTTTGCTTTGTCAGATAAAGAATCAAATTCATACTCAGTGCCGTCAATATTAATTTTATTTTCCAAGTTTATGCCTTATTATCAACGGTTATTAATGCCATTTATTAACCAACAGCCTCTGCTTTTTCTTCTTCAGATTTCTCTTCAGATTCTTCTTCTGGAAGCGATGACTTCAATGTTTTCATAAATGAATCTTTAGCAACATTCAATTGCACAAGTTTCATCTGAAGCATATCAATTTCATTTTGAAGTTGAGTAACATGGGCAATACAAATCTTCGCCTCGTCTTTCAATGATTCAAACTGATACTCACTTCCGTCGATATTAATAATATTCTCAGACATAAAATCCTCTTATCGGTAGTTAACGGCACGGGCATCGCTTGCAATAAACGACTTAGCAAGCATGATTTCAATATGTTGCTCATTGCGATCAATGCAATCAGCCACTTCTTCTGGCGACATACCCATAGTGTCACCGGCTTTAAGTTTTTCAATAAGCCCAACAGAGTCGTCCAGCGCCTTGAAATGCTGATCGATTTCCTCCATAGATGGAACTGGCTCTAAAAGTGGTTCTTGTTCGGGTAGTTCAGGCATCTTCTATTTCTCCTTGAGAATCTAAGTGTTGTTGATAAGCATCTTTAATTTCTTGCGTATGTACTGCCGCACAAATTGCTTGTACCTCTGCGCTTTCGCCAGAGATATCTGAGTTTGGCGTGATTACATGTCGATGAAATGATCGTGTCAGTTCTACGCCGTCTTCCTCGATGACCGTGGCGGTACGCACTTGAATGTTTTTGTATTCGCCAACAATCTCGATCTTGTCTTGAATCTGTTTTTTTGTAATTGCCATATTTTTCTCCTTCGCTAGAATCCACTAGCGATAATTAAATTCTGTACCACATAGATAAATGAATTGTGGAAGCGTTGCCGAAATTAGTGTCATCTAAAGGAGTTGTTGCAAATGCGCTCCAATCATATAAATTAGCAGTTGTGTTTCCGGGCTGCGCCACAACTATAGGAGCGGATGTTAAATTTGATAGGGCGGCGCTATAACCAACAGTTCCTCCACTATTTTGAGTGTTTTCAGAATTAACTGTGAATGGAAGTCCAGTAATAGTAGCATTTCCAGTGTCAGTTCCTTTGCTTGAAAGAACTATTCTTACTTTTACAAATACTAATTCTCCTATTTTGGTATATCTTCCCCAATTATTGACGTATGTAATTCCTGTACTTCCACCACCAAACGCAATAACCGGAGTAAACCCACCTTCCTCATAATCGTCTAGAGTAGTAGCAGCACCGGTATTTGTTCCAAACAGGATGCCAGTAGACGCCCTTATTTCACCGCTTACGTCTAATTTTTTGGCAGGCGAAGTCTTACCGATGCCAACGTTGCCACTAATGTCGATGCGAGCAACCTCGCTTGCACCATCACCATCCGCACCGCCAATACCAAATGTTAAAACATTGACTGCGTTCAGACCCACAATGCCGCCAGACTTTACACCCAATCCACCTTGAACAGTATCTACTGTTGATGGAGCAAGACCAATGGTGCAGTTTAACTGGTCATTTTCATCTGACCTAACTTGCAAGCGTCTGTCTGGCGAACTCGTACCAATACCAACGTTGCCGTTATCAATATAAAACCCTGCGCCGGGTATCCTTACATCGGTAACATTCGCATCACCAAGAGTAATCTCATTGGTTGCTGTAGCAGAGGATGGCTCTGCGTCGTATCCGATGACGGTTAGGTTGGAGCCAGTTGTGATGGTGGATCCAGCAGATTGACCAACAGCAGTATTGTTGTTTCCAGTCGTATTCGAAGAAAGAGCATCTCTACCAACGGCAACATTAGGTGTCCCTGTGGTATTGTTGTAAAGTGCGTAAATCCCTACCGCTACGTTATCTGAAGCAGTGTTATTTCTAAGCGCCTGATAACCAACAGCAACTATATTACTGTAGTTTCCAACATTAGCGGCTTGGTTTCCTATAACAACACTCTGAAAACCAGTAGTAAGATTCGACGCAATAAAGTTGCCTAGTAAAACATTGTTATAGCCGGTTGTTAAATTTTGTCCAGCAAGAGAGCCTACCGATACGTTTGCTTCTCCAGTAGTGCAGTCATAAAGCGACTGATAACCAAATGCGGTATTATTAAGGGGAGTAGTTTGGCTAAAGCACGATTGATAACCAACAGCAGTGTTATTTCCTCCAGTGGTGTTTGAGTAAAGCGCAGTACGACCAATAGCGGTGTTGTTACTGCCGGTGGTGTTTTGATTAAGGGCAACCTGACCTACCGCAACATTATTGTTTGCTGTAGTGTTACTGGCTAATGCGTAGTCTCCAATCGCAACATTATTGATCCCGGTAGTGTTATCTTCAAGAGAAAAACAACCCGCGGCGGTATTAGCATATCCAGTGGTGTTAGAATAAATCGCGTGTAGCCCAATAGCAGTGTTATTATAGCCGGTGGTGTTAAAACGGAGCGGTCTATAACCAAGTCCAGTATTGTTATACCCGGTGGTATTTTGTCTAAGCGTATGGTATCCAAAAGCAGCGTTGTTAGATCCAGTCGTGTTTTCGTAAAGGGCTTCATACCCTACCGCAGTGTTATTTGAAGCGGTGTTAAAATAAAGGGCCCTATTTCCTACCGCAGTGTTATTTGAAGCGGTTGTGTTGGAATTGAGAGATTGGAAACCAACGGCTGTATTATATGAACCAGTAGTGTTATTGTATAATGCTACTCTACCAAAAGCAGAATTCTCTGTACCTGTTGTGTTTGAATATAATGTTGTATGCCCAAAAGCATCATTATTGTTTCCTGTATTATAGAATAATGCTCCATGCCCTACAGCAGTGTTAGCATATCCTGCTACATTAGAAAATAAAGCCGCATAACCTATTGCAGTATTTGAATTTCCTGTTTCATTTAAATAACTGGCTCTGTGTCCAATCGCTGTATTATAATTTGCTGTGGTGTTGAAGATGAGTGCTTGAAACCCAAAGGCATTATTATAAAGACCTGTAGTATTGTTGTAAAGAGATTGATAACCTACAGCATTGTTATAATTTCCAGTGGTATTAAATCTAAGCGCCTGACGCCCAACAGCAATGTTACTCGTTCCAGTAGTATTTGAATCAAGCGCCTGAAACCCAAGAACAGAGTTGGATGCAATATTGCCAGAACCAAGACCAATTCTGAGGGTGTTGATAAGAGCATCGTCATTTACGTCTAATTTTCTGGAAGGTGTATTAGTACCAATACCAATCCGATCAGTGCTACCGTCTACAAAGAACAGATTGGAATCGGTATCACCTTCTATACGAAAATCTACTGCTGCGCCTGATTCATTGAAGATTGCGCTGCCATCTACGTCTAGTGTTGCTGTTGGTGCAACGTTATTGACGCCAACTCGACTGTTTCCAGTATCAATATAAATAACACTAGACCATGCGGAGTCTGTGCCATCCGTAATGAAAACCCTGCCAGCGTTCCCAGACATATTGGGAATGACCGCAGCAGTAGACGTAGAAGGAAAACTGTTCTTAAGAACAGTCTTAATCATTCTTAGATGATCGTCACCCTCGCCTACCGGATCGCCAACAACAGGGTTAGTGTCAACTAATTGTGTAACCCAACTTGCGCTTTCGACAGCCATTACGCACTTGCCGCAGTCAGCGTAACAGTCACCTCAAGCGTGTCGCCAGAGATAACAGCACGGG